>Ga0181389_1000718_pt1 | contig 13431 bp, 8 predicted proteins | sample 12SPOviralmetaG_FD_130121 | JGI IMG/M metagenome (GOLD analysis project Ga0181389, IMG submission 130121) | Marine viral communities from the oligotrophic San Pedro Time Series (SPOT) site, San Pedro Channel, CA, USA - 12 SPOT_SRF_2010-06-29 | ecosystem: Environmental > Aquatic > Marine > Strait...
TGACTGCTAAGGAATCGCGCGAAAATAAAAGACAAACCTAATATATTACTGCGGACGCAAAAAGTTATAAAGAATTATGGTGTTGAAAAAAAAAGCAGCATGAACCCCCCAACAGCCCAGAGACTATGAAGGTTAAAAGAAATAGATGAACCCCCCAACAGCAGGGGGGGGAGGCGCTTACGCTTCTGTCTCGCGCTCGACTATTACATAGTCTCGCATTTAAATCTTTAAGTCATTGAATAGTTTTGTTTTTTTATTTCGAAGGTTTGAAGCCATATACTCTGTGTTAAAGTACTGTAGAATCATGCGGAAAATGACAGGAATATACTGACAAATATACTAGTGGCAAATTCCGGTTGTCTTTTTTTGGGGTTTTTTGATATTTTTATGTTTACTTTTTTTTTTTTATAAATTAAAATAAATTCTTTACTATTATTCTATCTATGCCATGAGAGCATATCTTACTGTTACTGTTCCTGAGATATTGTATTTGACTCTCCAATATCTGGCAGTGCATTCGAATCTTCCTGCTACATCATAAGAACTAGCATTTGACCAAAAGTTGCTGGACATATCTTCAGTCCAATTTGAGCCATCATTTGAGATTTGGATTACTATGTCACCAGATGCACCTAAGTTTCCAAGGACTACAGCATGTTTGAAATTATTGGCATCAACTGAGGAAGTGACATCGCCATTGGTCACAGATGCAGCAACGCTGAGATTACCATTAGTTCTGCTAACTCCTGAGGTTGTGGTAAGAGTTCCCGCTAATGAAGTCTCAATATTGCTTAAACTAGCTTCGGCAGTAAGATTGCTAGTTTGGAGAGTTCCGCCTACAGCCAATTCAATATTCTGGAGACTGCTTTGTGCTGTGCTGTCACTTACAACAAGTGTTCCAGCCACGGAGGATTCAATATTTGATAGACTAGACTCCGCATTGAGGTTGCTAGTTTGCAGAGTTCCTCCCAGAGCGAGGTTAATGCTGGATAGAGAAGACTGGGCGGCGGAGTCTGCGACTGTAAGAGTGCCTCCCAATGCGGAATTGATTGAAGACAGGGATAATTGAGCGGTTGCGTCATTGACTGACAGTTTGTTAGATCCATCGACTTGGAGTGGGACATTCTTATTGTTGGTGCTATCGCGGACGAAAATTTGAGCGTTGGGCATGTTTGATTTTGTATATCCATTACATATATATTTTTTTTTTTTCTTAAAAATTAACTATTCCAAATCATCGTCATCACTATCTATTAAATACAATGGAGCCATATAATTTATAGGTGCCATGTATTCAAATGCTTGAGGCTCAATATCTGCCGGTTCATTCTCTTTTATAATTTCTTTAGATGCATTCTCTAATTGTTGTTGTGTAGGGTCTGGGTAATAGTTATTCCTTTCAATTACATATATGACAGATGAATTGTCATCCAAATTGCCAGGTATTGTAAAATCATTGTTATATATTTTAGTTCTAATACTGGTGATGGTTGTATCTTGGTCTATTGTCAAAGTGACTGCTGATTCACTCAAATCAAAAGCAAAACCAAACGAACTAAATTGACGAGAGCATATACCTATAATTGGAAGTTTAGTTCCCTTACCACCATAATATTCTTTAGTTGGGAAATTGGAACCTATCAAATAGAATGGAGTATTTCCAAATCTTGGCTTGGTATCCGCAAACTGTTGATTGGATTCCACAATGATTGAAAACTGTACCGGTGGGCACCAAATGTTGCAATATGATTTTAGAGGATTAGAACCATTTGCCGATATGTCAACTTCTGCTTGATTTCGTAATACAGTTCCATGAATAACATCTGGTGAAATAAATATATATGGATTAGAGCCTGATATTGGCAAGTTGTAAGAATTCAAAAGCGTATTTGAAAATCCAAGCACATTCCAAAAGTTGTTTGATTTGATTTGATAATCCTGAATTGCCGCGGGGTAACCGGAATTAAACTGGTCAAAAAATTGGGGTGTATTTCCGGCCGCTATTCGATTGGCTTGTAATGCTTCAATATAAATCCCTGATAAAGATTCTGTTACTTCCCCTGAACCCAAAGTATTAACTATGGCCGAGGGAACTGCCTCACCGCCTGTTAATGTTAAAAGAGAGCCATTCTCATCCGCCGCCGGTCGATATGGAGTATACAGGAAACTCCAGTTGAAAAGATTCATTTCTGGATCATAACTGAAAGTTGGATTTACTGCACCAACCCAGCATTTAGCCGCTCCTCCATACATGAGCCTATTTTTATATCCTCTGTTTTGATACCAGTAAAATGCATATTCAGGAGTTCCACCAGCAAATCTAAATGCTGATGCCAATACATCATTTATTCTGTTGTTGTATAAAGTAGATGGGTTTATATGTTGCATATCATTTCCGGCTTGTGCCTGTAGGATTCTAGAACCAATTAAACGGAACATGTATAAAGAACCGTTTTCAGGCAATTCCTGTCCTGCGGCATTGTGTGTATATGGAACCGTGTAATAATCATAACCATTAGATGCTGCCACATTTTGAGGATTTTGATTTGTAATACCATAAGATTCGAATAAATTATTGGCGTTATGTGTAATTACATTAAATTTCTCAGGATTTCCCAAAGATGCTAATGAATCCGGCGTAATAGGTAAAAAGCCATATGATAACTCTGGGATATATGTGTGAATGAAATTTCCATGAATTACATTATTGCCATCTGTTGACGCTCTTTCTCTGGACCCAACGCTAGTCACATTTCCTATTTTTTTAGCATATTCATCTGTGTTAAAGTGCAATTGGTCGTTTATCAAATCTGCCATTCTTTGTGGCTCATAGAATCCCGCCGGTATGTTGAATTCTGTTTTATATGTTTTGATATAAACTAAATCTTGACTCCATAAAATATTATTGGTTATGGCTGCGTCATTGGCTGGTTCACCATATACAACATCGCCATTAGTGGTTTGAAAATATACTGATAGACATTGCTCGTTATATGAATTTACCATGTAATCTTTAAAAGGAGGATTTGCCGACAAAGTGTATGGAAAGGGCTGAACTCTGTTTGTAGATGTTCTCAAATCACCTTCACCCAAGAACCCAGGACTTGTACCAAATATATGCCTCAACCTTGTGACATTAGTTTGACCGTTAAAAAATCCAGCGGGTGAGGGACCTGCCCAAATTTGGTTGTAAAAAGCAGGATCTAGATATGCACCACTCATGCCAAAGTTACGAGTGGTATATGGTGACTTTACTTTTTGTTGATTGTATGGAACTGAAAACCTTTTTACATACAAAGGATTAGTTGGCATCTCATATCCCTGATTATCATTGTCTGGATTCATAGTTACAATTCCCCCAACATCATTCCACTGACCGGAACTTACACTGCGAATTTCCATATTGCCGACTCCGCTTTCTTCTCCGTATTCATATGTAAAACATTTAGGTTTATAAAATAATCCTCCTAAATTCCTTTGATAGTGGATATCTAATGTTCCGGCTGCTATACTAGCGGCTGCCCCAAATTCCGTGGTTATAGAATAGTAATGATTTCTTACTGCAAAACCAGCCTGTGCCGGAACTTCGACAAGATTTTGAAGCCCCGAAAAATATGGAGCTCCAGCTGGGCCGCCTACAGCAGAACCGACATTCATTGTGGTCAATCTTAATGTATTGAAATCATCATCGCAACCTATTGTAAAGGTTTTATCACCGATGCCTATTGCTCCCATATTAGTTCCGTTTGTCAATTGAGTCCAAACTCCTGTATTTGCAAAAGTTGGATGTATCCAACTGGTACAAGCTTCTTGAAAATAATCCGCACCATTTGACAGAATATTGTAATTGTGTAGTTTTGAAGCACCTTTGGCACCCCATAGGAAACTCAATCCGGTATTTGTATTATCTTTTAAACTTTGGTTTTGTGTTACAGTTGCAGCCAATTCTTCATTTCCAGCAATATTGAAATCATTAATTAGATTTAAATAATTTTGACCTATTTGTGGTATAGAAACAGTTGAACCAGGTGTCACAAAATCACCACCATGATTAAAAGCATTTGTTACTCCATTTAATCTGTTGTTATTTCTAAAAGTATTATATCCATTCGGCAATTCGCTGGCACCATGTCTAGGGGGTCTGCCGCCTACACTCGAAATGTCATTTTGATTTTTATATTGACCTGGGTTGATAAAATCTTGAACGTACAGGAGTTGGTATTCCATAGGATAGTTAGCATCAAATATCGGGTCATAGATCATCTCATATGCGAACTTAGTCGCAACAACTTTCCCAACCACTGATTGAGGACCCCCATCCCATTTGACAATTCCAAAAGTATTATTGGCTACAGTTTGATAATCTGGTGCTGTATTTGGGTCACTTCCCACAGTTGTCGGGAAATTGCCGACATGATATGTAGATATATAATCTCCAACTTTGTAAATGTCAGCGGGGTTAAATTGTTTAGTTTCGAAAACTCCTGCAGTTAACTCATAGTGAACTCCGGAAAATAATGGCAACTTGACTAATTTGCATAAGTGGGCTATATGATACTCATGTGGGACATTGGTTTGATTGAATACTGATAGTGTACCATTCACCAAATTCTCATTTGTTACCTGGGCTGCTGTAATAGTTGCGGCTCCTGATGATGTATCCATAAAAGCACCGGCTTTTTTAGCATCATCTACAGCATAATTTAGAATAGTTCCTCCCATCGCATTATTATATTCAAACCTATCCGCAACTAATCTTTTATGAATTCCATCTCGACTGGGTGCTCTGGCTTGTGCTCTCAAATCATTTGAAGTATATGGGGGCTCTGTTCCAAAATTATCGGTGTAATAAGCAGGTTGAGCTATATCTCCAAGTTTCATTTGAAAAGAACCTGCTATAGAAGCGTCGGTAACTTGGCCGAATCTCACAGTTTCCGCATTGAGATAGGGTTTGAAATCCATGGTAAATTTTACATCTTCCGGGATTGATATGTCATTACCGTCTCCCACTTCACTAATGAAAGAACCCAAAAGACGGACAGTATCTCCCTTATTTAATTTGATTCCGTCATTCCATTCATTTATCCATTCACTATTTGAAACTTGAATGGATGCATTTTTTCGAGAACACTCAAAGACTTGATTTTGAGAAGTCATATATTATTTTTACTAGATTATTATATTTTTGGTTTAACATAATTTTAAAAAAAAGTTGTAAATTATATATACAAATGGACGAAGGAGAAATTTTAGATATGGGTCGTAGACTCATGGCAAAACATGCGGAATTAGAAAATGAAAAAAAAGTATGGAGTAGACGAGTTGCAAATCTGCAAAAAACTTTAGCGATGCTTTATACATTTGGCCGAGAGTTGGATATGATGTTAGAAAATGATAATTCAATACCACCAGTAATGAAATATTTAGTTGAAAGAATACGAGGGGTATCATCTGCTCTTTTATTTGAAGATGTGGATGATCCAGACCCCCCCGAGGTTACTATAATTTTACCTTAGATATCACTTACACTGACACCAAGACTGTTGATGATGAGTGAGCGGCGGTGTTCGATAAAGAAGGTGAGGTTAATCGCGGCTCTTCTTTCAGTAGCTGGGACTCCAGTATTTGATTTTTCAACTCTGTAGCGGAATTCAATGGGAGCACTTGAAATGCGAGTACCATTACCTCGGGCATTTCCCATTTCATTGTATTTGTCTAAGTTGAGACCGATAACATGAGCGTTACCACCTAAGAAACGCTGAGTAATACAAGAAGTCGCACCAGCATTATCAACAAGACCGTTATCAGCAGTATTTGCTAAAACATTGACGACATCCTGATTAAAGTTAAGAGTGTCATATTGACCTGGTAAGCATTGATAATGGTCTTCACAGTGGGATAAGTAGTGATGCTGCATGGCTCCTTGGTTTACCTCTTTGTCGTATAATCTTTCATTGTTAATCACAAAGTTATATTCTTCTTTGTGAATGGCTGCTGATTTAGCATTCCATAACTGTGTGTTTCTGTGTGTAAAACATCCAGCATACTGGTTGTCTTTTTCTGCGGCACCCTGTGTGGATACAATATCCCAATTCTTTGCAACATATATCTTTTTGACTTCTTTCCCCATCATACCAATAATATGGTTTGATTCTACAATACCTGAACCGACACCGCCAGTTCGTTCAGGGTTGATACCCTTAACAACGGTGCATTCAGTAAAATTGAATCTCATGGCTCCAGAATTCACAGCATTCATAATCTTCATTTGTTCGTCTTCGTCATAGTGTAAATAATCTAAAGATAAGAAAGGAGGTTGAGCGAAGGCAAGGTCATGACCGGTAGATGCGGCGGCTCCAACATCCACTGGGTTATCAATTACAACAGGCATATCATTAATGTTGGCGTATGTGGTGGCATTGGCTGGGCCTTTCTTCCATTCACATTCAATCTCAACCTGAGCCATAGCTAAGAGTGGTAACTGGTTACGCTCAAAGAATGGGATAATATCACGAAGTCTAATAGCGACTTGTGGACCACTTCCAGCGTTGGCGGCATTTCTTAAAAGTTTGCATCTCTGTTTTCCATGTGTAGCATTTTGGTTGGAAAGAATCATATTACCATATCCATTTATCTGGTCTAATTCAGGATTGGATAACTGGTGATAACCTACTAAACCCTCACCTAAGTCAAAACCAGCCTGAAGGGCAGAACCTGCGGGATTTGGTAGAATCTTAGTAAAGAGACCATTTGAAGAAGCATGACGAACATCTAAAACATTCTCTCTAAACTGCTGGGAGATAAACTGATTTTTGACGGCATGATATAAGGCGGCTTCATCTACACGAGATAAAATCTGGCCACCACATCTCACTGTAATACGGTTAATCATAGCAACGCCTCCAACGGTAAGTTGAAAAGCGTCCTGACTGTCAGTTCCTGTAACAACTTCAAAACAAAGAGCGGTTGAGGGTGCGTCTAAAACACCTTTGGCAGGAAGTACGAAACGAGTGACACCTCCGTTTGTGGAAGTATACTGATGAGAAACTGGTTCTAAAATGTTAGTTTCTACTTGCACGTTGACGGCTCTTTCTTTGCGGCCAGGTCTTAGTAAGTCGGGCATGAGTCCACTTTCGTCTAAATAGACGGTGTTTTCTGCGGAGTTTGATTGATTATCCATTTGGTATAGTTTATGTTTAGAAAATCTTTTTAATTTTCAAATTCAAATAAATAGTTAAAAACAAAAAAAAACTTATCGAACAATCTGGATCCCGTCAGCACTCATAATGACCTGATTCTTATTGAGGAAAACCATGTAAACGCCCTGCGCATTGGCTGCGGTTCCATCTAAATCAGCACCTGAGGCTTCTAATTCGAAACTAAAGACAGTTTGTGAAAGGTCTTCACCAGTACCAAAAGAATCGTAAAGGATACCAACACCAGCGGCGGTACCTTGACTGACACCATCATTGTTCTGGGTTTGAACTCTATCAACAACACCGGCGTTCCAGTTATTGTATGCTAATACAGAGCGGTTGGTTTCACTGAATCTGTTGACTGATACAGCTTCGATATAGTTTCTATCAATTAGAGTTCTGTATTGGTATGAGTGATGAGTAGTGGTTGCATTATTGGCTTCTTCATCAGTTAACATGCGATAACTGAGAGGATAGAGAGCACCATTGAGACTGAATCTTAATCCTCTAACTTCTCCAATATTACCAAGACGAGCAGAGTTAAAGTTCTGGTTACCGACTTCATTGGCATTCTGGAAGTTACAGAATATAGAAGACACCTGTTTTAAACCTGGAGTTAAGGCGACAACACTTGTGGAAGAGTTGATGGTCTGGAATACGGTTGATAGCGAATTGAAAGCGAAAGTCTGTTGAGGTGGTGCTGCGGCTGCGTCCATGTAATAAATTGGTGCGGTTAGTTTAAGATCACTTAATTTGAAAGTGGCGGAATTGGCTAGGGCATCATCACCGAAAACCACGCTGACATCTGGCTTAAGTAAAATCTCAATGACTAAACCGCCAAATCCATTTTTAGATAGATCCATCATTTGACCGGAATTTAAGCAACCGGCATATAATCTAGAACTGAATGATTTACCCTTGTTATCTCCGGCATCCTGAGCGACTAAAGAATGACGGCCTAAGAACAGAGTTTCAAAATGGTCGCCTTCGTGTGATAACTGAGTGTTAATATCTTCGTTACCATGTACCGCCGAAACCACGGATGGCACAATACGCCAGTAATTCTCAACTCTCTCGATAACCTGATTTAATCGTTTGCTGGATATAGTTACAGTGTGAATGCAATTGGCAAATCGTCCACAAAAATTATCGACGAAATTCTTGTCGGTATTTCCTAAAGCACCACCGGCACCCTGTGTGGAAGTAATACGACCACAAATGCGGAGTTCGTCACCCTGTAAAAACATAGGTGCCTCATGACTGGAGAGATCGAACTTAATTATAGGAAGACCGCCCTTGGATGAGTATTCACCACTTGACACGGCATTAACAGGATTGAGCTGAACATACTTTTTACGGGTATTCATCATATTTGCTTGAGGCATGTTAAATGTATAGTTTGAGTATATATTTTTATTTTAAAAAAAAATTAATAGAAAGTTAAAAACAATTAGTATCTAAGTACGACGCCGGATGGACCTAATTGAATGGTTCTAATGTGAACAGCGAAATTGTGTAACAGTTTGAGATTCTGGTTGGTTCCGTCATAGTTGAGGTAAAGATTGGCGGATATTCCCATAAGGTTCTCACTCATACCGTATGGTCCAAGAGTTCTGGCTATTAAGTAATAACCATCAGTTAAATCGTCATTTACTGAGGTCTTACCCAAGAAGGTTAGATTTCTTACATCTAGGTCAGCATCACTTAGGGCTTTTTCAACTTCGTGAGTATGGACGGCGGCTAAGCAGGAGCCAAGAGCATATGATGGAACATTGATATAGTTGTGAGCTCCTAATACAAAAGAGCCATGTGCCTCGCGTGAAAGTTCAACTAATCGAGAGGGCACCATTCTATTATTGATTTGGTATTCATATGATTCAGCTCCCATATATCTTCCCTGTAATGCTCTTACATTATCAAATTTGTCGACTCTGTCTTGTTCGGTTGGTACAGATAGAAGAGCCTTAACTCTGGATAAATCAGCGGGAATTGTATTGGTCGATTTTGTGGTTGATCCATTGATATTTATGGGATAATCTACATAAGAAACGATATCAAAAGCATAAGCACCTTTTGCAATCGCAGCACCCATCGCCTTAGTAAAAGCAGGGGCTGGAATAATCTTGGGTACAATAAGTCTAGGGTTTTTTACCTGATAAGCAACAGTCTGTGGAACTACAGCATGACCACCGGCGGCAGCAGTTGTGGTAAAAAGAGAACCGTCATTTGTGGCACTGATTGTGACTCCGGTCATGGCAGCAGCATCATTGATATTGTTACCGAATCCAATCACAAGTTCTCCATTGGCATCATTAATAGAAGTGATGTTGACAGCACCACCATTGACTAAAACACCGGCACCGCCAGTTTTAGCAAGTTGGACTCTTTGACCAACTCTTAGGGGGAAATTGGCCTTCATGTTTAGTTTGGAATCAGTTGGGTATTGTGTTCCTGTTCCTGAAACACCGTATTTTCTGCATTGGGCGGCAGTTAAAGTTAATTCATTTACCTGAAGGGCACCGACATCACTGCAGGCAATAGCATCAGTTAACACAGGATTGGAATACATGGCATGTACGCCTTTTGCTAAGATGATTTCAATTTCTAAAGGAATAGCCATAAGTGGTAAAGATCTTTCACTCTGGAATATACCGCCTAGGACGGGAATCTGTAATTTCCTGTCAATGTATTTCCAGCACTGAGCGGCAGTTGTTAAAGCGGCACCAGCAAGGGCGGCTTCATTCTGGGTAACATATGGATTATCTTGGATTTTGTAAGAGTGGGCACAACCTTCAGTAACTGTGCGTTTGTTTAAAATGCCATTATCCTGAGATGCGGCATAGTGTAAAGCGGAATATAAATTGTAGTTGTCAAGTTCTTCTAAAAGTCTGCCGTTGGATCTTACGCGAATTCTCTGGATAAGACTCTGTCCACCATTTACTCTATTGAGCTGAAGGCATGGTGCATTGGCACTACCATTGATATTGACATCAATTTCAATTACGGCGTTTTTAAGGTTAGCCATACCAATATCACGGCCTAAATCAAACACAATTTGATTGTTATTTTCACCAAATTCTAGACCATTTCTGCAAGGAATTTTAATGGAATCATATCCCATCACCATACTCGAATTCTTAACACGAAACATATTTGACTATATGTTTTAGAAATAAAAAAATTTTAAAGATTAGTTTTAAAGTATTTATCTAAATGAAGAATCGAAGGTCGGCGATGAATCTATCGCAACTCTCTGGACTGGTTGAGCCATGGCCTGTGCCGCTTGACTTCTTTCTTCCACATTTTGCTTGTGTTTTTCGATTAGACCTCCAATTAACTGACCGACACCAACGGCTGCTAGAGCTACCTCACCTATAGCCGGAATTTCTAAAGCTCCGGTTTCTTCTGGTAATTCTTTCTCTACACTTTCACCAACATCTTTTAACATGGATGGAGCTTTTACTTCTGGCACATCAGGTTTTATTTCGGGCTCGGGTGCTTCAGGTTTCGCATCTTTTTGTTCTTGTATACCTGGGGCAATTTCTTCAGGAGCCGCCGCTTTAGCAAATTCCTGTTCTCTTTCCTGTCCCAATTGTTGGGCTGTATCTTCCACTCTTCCTAAAGCCTTTTGTTTAAATGCATCAAAATCAAAACCTTGAGGTTCTGTACCTTCGGCATCTGGAGGTCCCTGTGCTCTTGTTGCTCTGGCACCCGTTCTAAATGCCGCTCCCTTATCTTCAATCTCTCCTAAAAAGTCCTGTGCATCTGCTTCACCAAATTTGGATCTGGGTGCCACAGGTTTTTTGGCTCCAATCTTTAAACCACCTCTAGCAAATCCAGCACCTTCAGGCAAATCCGCGGGAGATATACCTCCAGTCAATTCACTGGCAGGAATCGCCGGGGCTGGTCGGCTTAAAACATCTTCAGCAGGTCCCTCCTTTACTTCTACTGGTTGCTCTTGTGCTTTAATGCTTCTAACATGTGCTTTCTCTGTGGGTTGCACTGGGTCAAAGTCCGCAGATTGTTCCGGCTCTGCTCTACCTTGTCCGGCTCTTACTCTATCTCTTGTCATGGCTGCTCTTTCTTCTCTAAATCGCTGTTGGTCAATAATATCCTGAAATGGGTCAAAATCACCGGCGGCTTTGGGTGCATTTCGAGTCAACTGAGTAGCCCAATCTTCAGGGGCTCTCGCTTCGACTCCAACCTGAAAAGGGTCATTAATAGTTGGCTTATCCAATACAGGTTCTTCAATACCTCTGGCTAATCTTCTCTCAGCAGTTCTGGCAACTCTTTCACCCCTAGGAATTGACACTGTTGGGACATCTGGGTCTTGTGCGGGACCTCTTACTGGTCGAACAGATGCTGGACCAGGAGAGGGCTCATCAGCTGCTCGAGGGTCAAATGCTGGATTTCGTATTTCGCTAGGGTCAAAGGGTAAAGGCTCAGCACCCATTCTATCAATTGCACCAGTTGGGCGTAAAGCATTAGTTCGGGCACCATTAAATATATCCTCACCTCTGCTTTGTAATTGTGCCGCTTGTTGTTGAAGACCTCTTACATGACTTGTCACAGAATTGACAAGACTGTCTTTGGCTTGATTTAATCCACCTAGATCCATGCTGGGAAAATCACTTGTCAAATCACCGCCATATTTCTTGATTAGAGGATACGCAATGCCAGCGGCACCGACTGCCGCCTCAACTCCAGACTCACCAATAGCCTGAGATATCTGCGCATGTGCCAAACCGCCTAAAGCTTTGACTTGTCCTATGGCTTGTTTCTTTGCCTGTTTTTCAAGTTCCTCTTGATTGTACACATTCTCAAGGAAACTCCCGCTCGAATTTAATCTGTCAAATAAATTGGAATTCATATAATACTAAACTACATTTTTTTATTCTTCTTTGTCTTTTTTCGCTTGTTTTGCTTTGCGTTGAGCTCTTTCTTGCTTTCTCGTTTCACTTGCTTTTTTTTGTGCTTTCTTGTCAAAGATTGCAGGGTATAGTAATTCAAACAGTAGTTTTTCATCTTCATCGAATTTATCATATCGTTGTCTAGGAATAGATGACATGTCCCAATTGTCCCCCATCTCTTTTAGATCCTCAAAATAGTCAACCTGGTCTTGTAATGTGTATTCCTTTCTAGGTAAAATCTTAACAACAAGTTTTCTAATTTTAAGTTGATTCTTCATGGGTATCTGTTGCAGTACCTTTTCCGCAACTTGAACTTTTTTATCTTCTGGTTCTTCCTCTTCAAGTTCATCCAGTTTTTCTTCTGCCTGTTTTACAGTCTTAATAAACTTAAGGGCAACCTTTGGCACACCTTTTGCTTTTAGTTCTGCTTTCAATTTCTTAAGAGCACCTTTATCTTCTGCTTTTGGTTTTTCCACTTTTGGCTCTTCTGCCTTTTCTGCCTTTTCTGCTTTGCTTGCAAATCTATCGGCAAGTTTAGTTCGTAATCTGGTAGAACCAATCTTAGCCTCAGTTTTTTCTTCTTCGCTGACTGGTGTTTTAGTTTCCTCTGCTTTCTCGGCTTTTTTCAAATCTTCTCGCATACATGCGACGCATCTTTTAGTATAAGAACCTTTTCCACAACGGTCACAATTAAACGGCGTTTTTGGTAACATGGATTTATTGGGCTTAGTCTTTTTGATTGGGTTCTCCTTAGTTCCTAGTTTAGGCTTTTCTTTAGATTCTTTTTTGGCTGCTGCTTCGTCAAGTTTGGCAACAGGAATTCGCCTAATCTTTCCGCCAATACGCTTGGTTATATATTTGGGTTTGGGTTTTTCTGGTTCTGGTTCTGGTTCTGGTTCTGTACCTTCAGGTTCTGGTTCTTGTACCGGTAAAGATTCTGTCCCTTTGATTTGCTTTTGTTTTGGTAAGTGTTTTTTATTTCGCATGATATCAGCCACAAGTTGGGCTTTCTTTCGTTTAGCAGTCAAGATAAGAGTGGATTTAAGTTCCTGAAGTAAATCTGCTTTGACGGATTTGACATCAACTTTCTCAGCCTTTTTAGCTGCTTTGATTCGCAGTTTGCTTTTTTCCACATGTTCCGCACGGATACTTTTGTTCATAGTTTTGGCAAGACTGATGAGATTATCGACCGGAAGTTCGCTGAGTTTGAATTTTTTAGTTCCAACAACTTTGAAGTTTGGTTTAGTTTTTGGGGGCATTTATAATTATATATATGTATATACCAATATTTTAAATCAGCTTTTTAACTTTAAATATTTTTTAAA
>Ga0181389_1000720_pt1 | contig 13425 bp, 12 predicted proteins | sample 12SPOviralmetaG_FD_130121 | JGI IMG/M metagenome (GOLD analysis project Ga0181389, IMG submission 130121) | Marine viral communities from the oligotrophic San Pedro Time Series (SPOT) site, San Pedro Channel, CA, USA - 12 SPOT_SRF_2010-06-29 | ecosystem: Environmental > Aquatic > Marine > Strait...
GTTCGTAAATTCGCACCATAACAATGTATTTTATTTTTGAATTATTTCGCAGCATAAATGGTGTCATAATTATTTAATAATATTTATTTTCTCTTACCATGATTTCTAATGTACATTTGTAATTACATTTGTAATTTACATATATTCTACCTTTCATTTGTAATTACATTTGTACTTTACAAACACCCGACACTTTAAATTCACCAATTTTACTGCATTTTTCATGTCATTTTTATTATAATATTCAGTATATTTTCACACATAATATTATGCTGTCATTTTCTCTCCCCCTTTCCCTGCTTTTTGACACCATAATAGGTAAGGATTTCAATTAGTTTATTTAGCAAATCTTATTTTCTCACTCATTTTTAAATAAAATTAAAAAAACCGGATCTCCGATCCATCAACTTCGTTGTGTTTTTTTAATTGAACTCTATGCATATATCTAATATCATTTATATAAAATTGAAATTAAAATGAAGTTCTATTTTATAGTATAAACCATGTTCCCAATCCTCCTTCACCAAGTCCGCAACACCCTTTTTCGGGAAATTCCAAAACCCCTTGGGAGGTGGAGCATCGATAAATGTGATACATCTGTTTCTGTTGTGAATTATTACGCTAATGTCGACCACTGTGGGTCCTGTGATTATCAAAAGGAAATGATTGATTCTATGATTCAAGTGAAATCAAAAGACAAAGAGACAAAAGAGACAAACTAATGTTCGCATCGCACAAAATGATTGACCTTTCCTAAATAGTTTATATCATCAAATCGACATCCATGCTCCATCGTGTCAGATACCATGCTGGCGCGTACTTCTTTCCCTTCTTCTGTTGCATATATCTTGTAGGCACCCTGTTTATGAATATCCTTGTTCAACTTCATTGTTTCAATCTGTTTCTTAGAAAACCACGCGTGCAACATAATGATATATATATATTATTTATTTATATATTATTCTAACATTAATTCTTCGTTTTGTTTCACAATCATATTCCGCTTGTTGTATAAAAACATGATTATATCATTCTTCACTCGTTCCCGCACATTTTTGTCTTCTATGTTTGCATCAAATCGTTGAAAATTTCTTTTTAATATTTCATACCCCGAGTCATTATTGTCTCGCACATTCTCATCATACCATTCTCGTAAAATTAAATATTTGTCTGAAATTAATTCATCTACTTCTTCGCTTCTTGCTTGAATCTGCCATGCATTTTCTTGAAACATCACCACGTATTTGTCTTTTATATTCGGAATATAAATATTCATATTTTCTGGTTTCTTTGGATTGAAATGTATTCGCTTCATAATATCAAAGGTGGCGTAGTTCACCTTGTTGATTGCTGCTTTGTAATCTCGATGTGTTAAATGAGACAAATCTGTGTCCTTATAATTCAATAAACGAATGTGGTTGTTCACAATCACGTTATTCTGACTAAAATGATTTATTTGTAATTTATCGGTTAACTTTTTGATCATCTTATTATTTCGTTCTTGTTGCTTCAAATACTTTTTCTCTTGAGATTCATATTGTTCCACCTGTTTTTCCTTTTCCTCCAACAATTGATCCTTCTCTTTCAACTGCTCATTCATCAATCGTACCAATTCTTTCAAGTCTTCATCTTCACTCTTTTTACAATAGTATTTTATGTGACGATACATGCCCTGTTTATACTTGAATGTTTTTGCACAATATTTACACCTATGTTCATTTTCGGTCGATTTTTGGTCAAAAAATGGTGACTTTTGGTGACTTTTTGGTGACTTTTTGGTGACTTTTGGGCCCAAAAATGGTGACTTTTTGGTGACTAAATGGTGACTAAATGGTGACTCTTGATGTTTTTTGGTCCCTAAATGTCTTTGAAATTTTGTCTTGTTGTTGGTAGAATAATTACACCGTTCACAGTGATACTTCTCCATTTTATTATAACAAGTTATTTTTTTAAATTCTATTTTTCCTTAATTTTGGTCCTTTTTTGGTCCTTTTTTGGTCCTTTTTGGTCCTTTTTGGTCCTTTTTTGGTCCTTTTTTTATAACTGGTTTTTTCGTGTTTGAAAATAAAAGGATATATGATGTGTATAATCTTCTTTTATAAATATATTTTATTACCATAATTGAAAAAAGGCCCAAAAAGGACCAAAAAAAAAGGACCAAAAAAAACTTTTTGCGAGAGAGAGGGGCGATTGAAAACCATTCTCTAAAAAAATCAAAAAAAAAAAAGATAGAATCCCCTTTTTTCTTTCCAAGAGACAAAATTATAGCTGAATACATAAAATCCCTAGAACACATAGACCAATACCTATCATTTTTTGGTTTGTCAATGTCTCTTTTAATACAAATATGGAAACAAATGTAATTGCCAATATGGATAAACATTGGTATAATGCATTCGGAATGGCGATGTCATTGTAGTGTTTTAAAATATAATACCATATCAGTCCAATGATAAGAGACATTATCATTCCAATATAAAACAATACCTTGCTATTTGTTGATTTATTGTGAATGCTTTGATGAAAACACATGTCTCCGATACAGTCTGCCAAAATGAGTAAAAGAAATAAAAATACAAGAAAATACCGAATCATATATATGATTTAAAAGGATGATTACTTCTTTTCTTGTCTCGCATGTCTTGTCTGAAAATTCAGGGTGAACACAGGCTGTATAAAAATGAATCCATTTTTGGATAGGAATATGTCGAATTCAAATTAAATTCGAACTCTATGAAGTGGTGTGTCATTTTATTAACGATTATTTATAGGTAATAAAGTAATTCAATTATATATATAATTATATATATGAAAGGTGGAAATAAAACATATCAACAAATACAAAAAGAGGAAAGTATTAAGAAAAGTCAAGAAGCGCAAGGACAAGGACAGAATGATGGTATCGCCGAACTGTTACAATGGTTATTTCCAATGGAATCTTATGACATGGGACTTACCAAATGGCAGAATTTTACTCAGCGTCAACAAGCTGAATATATAAATAAGTTTATAAAAAACAAAGAGTATTATGACGTCATATCCCAATCTTCTAAAGATGCCGACGGAAACCCCGCTACCCTGGGAGAACGAATTGCCCCTACATTTGAGACATTGCTCAACCGATCAAGACCTGAACTCCTCCAGAGTGTGTTATCTCAACCATGTCTATTCAGTGAAAGTCAACTATGCGAACCGGATAAAAAATGTGGAATCATTTCTAATAAAATACAATTTTATATGAATTCATCGCTTGATGAAGCATTAACTGTCTATCAAAATTTTAATAAAACGGTGACAGCTAATGTTACAATTCCACCATATAACGATAAGGTGCTGAAATATCTGGACGAGGTTCAGGGTGGTCCAGAATATAAATATAAAACAAGAGAACAATTTAATCAGATTACCAGGGGGAAACTTCGTCAGCTTGAAGTACCGTTTCAGGTTAGGATGGCACAGCAATTTCCATATAAGGTTGTTGCACCTCCATATGGGTGTCTTCATGATTTTGCAGATACTACTACTGCTTTCCATACTTATAATTTATTAATGAACTCACACGCGTTTGAAACACCAATCGAGGCAGTGATTCAAAATCCGAACTCCGGTTTATCAAAATTTTATTCTTTTCCTTCAAACCCCGCACTCGGTACCTATAGTTGGAATGATTTGATTAAATATATCAATGACACAACAATACCAGGGACCGACACACCATATGGAAAATTGGTGAAGATTCTAGATAATTTTAAAAGTGTATTAAATACAGTAAGTACTTCCAAATTGCATGCATATTGGGACAATGCCCAACATGAGATAGAGGAATTTCTTGCGGAGGCAGGTTACGCATTTGCCAGAGAGTACACACGAGATGCTATAATTAGAGAAAAATATGCAGATGGTAATCCTCAGCAAGTGTGTGAAAACAAATTGACAGAGAAAAGAGAAACACTAGACAAGATTAACAATTATTTACACAGTATTAATGTAGATCCTAAACGTATAGTATGGGTAGTAGATACACATAGCGGTATACAGCTTCCAGGAACTAATAATGATTCACGATGTGACATGACATGGAGGCAAGATCCCAAAAATCGGAATCCAGGTATATCAGATAAAGAGATAAAGTTAGATAACTCTATCGCAGATATTGATGGAGCAGGAAATAACGCTTGCAGTGGTGATGGTGCAACTCAATGTTATAAACTACGATACGTTGGAAGTCCTTTTAAAGATTTGGCAGCATGGAGGGTTGTTCAGATAGGACCTTTAAAATTTATTTATGACCCCACCGCCGCCGGCCCAGATGGAGACCAGACTGGCGTCAATTATCCGATAATGATTACATATAAAGACATTGTAGTCGTAGGACGAGCTTCCCTAGGAGCAAGCGTCAAAAAGATTGATAATAGTATAACTGAGATGGGAGACTCGACAACTGGAACAGTTGCCAATAGAAGTGCAACCGTTGATGTTTATGAGATTACTTGGTATGATAGTGATATTGTTAATGTTGCTAATCATGCTGGTTTTGGAACAAACCTGGTAGCATTTAAACGTTTCGTGCTTGAATCGGTTAAAGCTGCTGGAGATCAGTCACCAATCGATATAATGCAAGCGATTAGCGAGGCTGGTTTTCAAGATATGCAATACATACCAAAAGTGGACTGGGACCCTACTGGGAATAGCAGGTCAGTTGTAGACCCATGTATACAGAACCCGGATCTGTGTTCGTGTTGTCCAATTTTAATGTTTTCAACTGGAGATTTATTGGCTTATGAAATGGCTGTATCATTAGGACTGGCTGCGTGTTTTATGAGTTCCCCGACAGCAAAATCAAATGGTAAGGTACTTATCAGTATTCCAATCTCTATAATCAACCGCAAAACAGCGAAGCCATTATTAAATTCTTTATACATTCAATATAAGCAATATGAAAATTGTAATAATAATTTGATAGAATTTTATACAAATCTAAACAATGTATCAGATAAACTTAGAACATATTCTCCGGCTGGTCAATTGATAGCCACACAATTACAAGTAGCAAAAATAATGTATTATCAAAAAATAAAGGACAGTTATGACAAACTAAAAGAATGTTTAAGTCTTATTAAAAATTTTTCTGATGCATATTCTTCTTCTTCTTCTGCTTCTGATCAGCAGCAGCAGCAGTCAACTTCATTCTCCTCCTCCTCCTCTTCGTATCGTGCCTCTAAGCGGCAGCGCATCTCGTCGATGACAATCGACTACGAGAATGCCGACCAAGATGACGCAAACAATGTGGCTTCTTCGTCAATCACGGTGAGCGGTGCTTCTGATGCAGAAGCAGTAGATGCAATGAATTATTTAAAGTCGAATATAAATTTAATAGATTTTGCACCAGGTAATTTCTTTAACACATTAGTATCAATTTCCGATGACTCCAATAAAAACAGTAATGATGATGATTATAGTATAGAAAATTATGTATTTATAGAGGATAACAAGGAGGAGCGGGAGTGGGGGAAGCCTATCACAGGAGTTTTTAATAAGGTAAAATTTGAGATTGTTAATTTGCGTCGTTGGGAGGAGAATAGAGAGTTTTGTGATAATGAGATATATTATTACTGGCTCAGTGAGGGTGGCTATAATTATTCGAATTTTATTAAAAAAATATGTGAGAAACGCGAAGATATAATTAAAAAAATTAATGCAAACTACACAGAACCAAGTTCCTGCACTTACCTTACGGATATTTTTTCAACGTTTCCCGTACAATTTGTAACTACTGCATTGTATGAATTGCAGCATATATGTAGAGATGCAATTAGTGATACTATGACCGAAGTACCAAAAATGTGGATTTTATTAAATGAAATTGATATTAACGGTAAACCTACAAATGTAGCTAAGATTATTTCTAATACTTTACCTAGTTGCATGGATGATCCGGAATACCTTAAATGGCTTGAGAGTGCTCCGACGTATTTGCCCCAACCTAATCGCATAAATATTGTAAAATCCAAAGGAAATGTCGTAAGAATTAGACAATTTCTACAAGAAAAATGTAATGAGCAGATAGGTAAAGTTCCTTATATCCAAACTAAGTACATGTGGCAGCAAGAAAATGGCATAATATCTATAAATCCTGGTGCATCTATCGCCACGGGTCTGGGCAGCACTGATGGTTGTATAAACACATCGATCTGTCAGTACCTAAGAACGCCGAGGGGGCTCCCGGATGTAAACGAGCCAAACTTAACGAGTCAAACCGAAGTTGTGTTTTTAGCACGACAAGTAAGCGAAACCCCACCTAAGTATACAGTTGACGGGACAATGGCTGATCTATCTGAGGAAAATAAATTAGATAATGGATGGTTAACAGCAGGTGTAGTAAAAGTGGTAAAATTTGAGCCGCTTCAGAAAGGCACTATCGTGGTTAATGGAGAAGAGGAGCGCGAACTGGATGATGCCATGATTCAAGGTTGCGGGAACTGTGCATATATGGTGAAGAAACTTATTACGGTTGGTGTGGGTTCTAGGAAAAATGATGTCAAAAGAATGGTTAAAAATCCTATAGTTCCTCTAAATGTATTAGCAAATATCACAAAAGATAATACATTAATTGAAATATTGTCACAAATACCATTTGAAGTATTTATTGAAGGTATATTCAAAGACGAAGGCATTGACGAAAGGGGTGAGAGACGCATCCGTCTAGAAGACAATGCTTTAAACAACATAGTTGTTAGAGGAACATATATATTAAAAGCAATTCAAATGGGATTAGAAAACATGTTATTCTCAGAATCCAGTATTCGTGGAGTTGAGAATCCAACTTTATATGACGCTATGTTGTATATATTATATGGGTTTTGTCTATGTCCTCCTCAGAGGTGGAACAACGCTGATGTGGACGTGTTAAACACTAATCCAAATGAACAAGGTGGAAGAAAAAGAAAAAAGCGCGGACAAGCGGCACGAGATGAAGCATCGAAAAATTCCGAAAAAATTAGAAATCAGTATCCAAACACTGAAAAAATATACATATTTATGTTTTTGATACTTTATGATGAAACTATAAGTACAAATGGAACTATAAGTACAAATGGAACGTGGTTTCGTGATCAGATTAGTAATAACAATGAAAATAATTGGACACAGTTAATATTATTATTGTTAACAAATGTGAGCAATAAAACTATTGGGATTAATACAAGTATAAACATATTAGAGTGGTGTTTAAAAAAATCAATAGAGGACCACAAGATTGTAGATAAGTTCATAAAATTTAAAACAGTATTCGACAACTATTACGACAATGTCAACGCGTTTAATATTACAAAGATGACGCATGTGAAAGGATACTTCGATTCAAATCCACTCACCCCTCCCTCAAGTGTGGTGTGGAACCTGTCTCCAGGACGAGGAGGTGGTAGGCGTAAAAATAGAAAAACAAGAAGAAAGAAAAGAAAAGAAAGAAAAAGCAAAAGAAAAGTAATCAAGAAACAAAGAAAATCCATTCATCGTAAAAGAAAAAAGAGAAAATCAAAAAATACAAGAAGAAAACATTAAAATCATATAATGAAAGAAACCCTATATGATTTTATCTACTTAATCTATTTTCTTTGTCTCCTTTTGCTTGTCTCGCAACGCCAGTTCCTTGTTTGCCGTTTCTCGTAACGATTCGATAAACAGCACCAACCCTTCCCAAAAGGTATAGTTCCGATAAGGGACACCCCGTTTTTTTGCCAAATCTTGTATGTCTTTCGTGATGAGGTGATAATGTTCTGGTGGCATTTGTGGTGCAATATGATGTTCAATTTGTAAATTTAAAAATCCGGAAACATACATGGCAACTTTGCTATTGCCACCCCAGTTGCATGTGCTGACGAGTTGACGATCAAACCAGGTGTCCTCTATGTTAGTGATACGAGGCATGGCCATGTGATTGATGCTAAACATGATACCAATATAGAGACCTTGGAGAGCGTATCCAATACTATAGAATAAAAGAAAGTCATACATATTGTTACAGTATAACCAAAAATGGAAATAATGAAGCGCCACTAATCCAATTTCAAAATACTTTTTCTTGCGAAACATGAATAACTTGGTGGTGACAATAAAAAGGGGTACATAGAGAACCAACATGGGAAATACCATAATATGCTGAATCCGTAAGAGAAAAGTGGGAACCTCTTTTACCAAAACATCATCCCAAGCAAAAAAAGGAGTGGTACGTAAATCTCCATCATATCCAATCGTATTTGGCATGGCGTGGTGCTTGTTATGACGGTTTCTCCACCATGACCCCGACCCCCCTTTTAATAATCCTTCAAATAAATCTTGCACAAAGTGATCATACTTGGCAACACCCGTATAACCCAAATGCCCCGCGTGGTGCTGAACAAATCCGCAATGCGCCCAACCAACCCCCGTGATGATGCCGCCTATCACGGGGTATCCAACTCCTTGTACCACGAGACCCGTATAAGTAATTCCTGCAACTATACCACCCCATAGTATAAACTCATCATAATTAGATTGATAATACCCTCTTTCTTTCCATGAGTCTACCATATTTTGAAAATCACTTTTTACAAACGATTTGTCTACTGCTTTAATCTTTAAGGATTTCAACATATTCTTTGCTTTCTTAGAATTCACATGAAAGGTATGAAATGCGTCCGTCGCATCCAATCCCTTATAAAAAGAAATCACATTGCCGCCGGGGTGCCTCTTCTGAAAAGAGGTAATGTCGTATTGTATCCCATCTATGGTTAAAACACACTCGGTTGATTCTGACATTCCTATATACAATAAATATTTATAGAAAAAGAATTAAACATATCTATTTCGTTAAACAATATTAATAATGAACAATGACCCGTACTCCATTTCCATTACAACAATATTCATTTCGACATTCTACATTGTATAATAGTTTTGGCAATTTTGAGGCAAACTCTTTTACTTTTTCTGGTGTATGAAAATGAATATACATGGAACCCGTTTTTATCTTATTTCCTTTTTTTGTTTTTCTAAATAGTTCGTTCATTATTCCTTTTTCATCGTCGTCATGGTGATAAGCGCATCCTTTCAAATGCACTAATTCTCTGATTTCATCATCCCTTAATGAGAAACACTTGGTACATACACACGATTGTTTCCATTTCAATACACTGTTGTGTTTACGAAAATAAACTTGTTTGTATGTTTTCATTTTAAAATGACCCTTCACAAACTCATGTGTTTTTTGATTTGTTGCGGTCCAGTTGTCCAAGGAACTCTTCATACAACAATTCTCATTGTCTAAATAGGACCCTATTTTCTCTAGCAATAGATTATCCAATGTATTCATTTTATATATAATCTATTTTGTTTCTCTTCTTTCAATTTTATTTTGATGTCTACTTTTCCATTTCCATGTTTGACAATAAACCAACTATTTTCTAAATCATCATATTCATAGTTTTGCGTTTCTTCATCAAAAATATGAATAATCAATGGTTCCATGATATAGAAGAGGAAATATCTTTATGTAATCACCGTAATACATGTGGTAATCGAGGTAATTGAATGTGTTGTATGATGGGATAGTTTTCATATAATCGCCGAAGTAAATAGGGAATACTTTCATGTAACGGTCCGTAAGGTAAATATTTATATACATCATATCCCTGCTTTTCTAAATCATGAGTCACGGAATCACCCATACCTAACAACTGAGCAAAGGCAATATTGTTTAACGTATAGGAACGAATATAGTGTTTTGCAATAAATATACTTCGTATATTATGGGTCGCGCACAACAATTGATCTCCATTTTTATGTTGCATGGCAAAATCTGCAATGCCTTCATTGTATTGTTTGTGGGTGTCTTCTTCGCGTTCACATAAGACACCATGATGTCGATCCTGTCCTAAATACGCCCCGCGTACCAACTTCACTCCAATGGCATGCGAACGAGACCCACACAAGTCCTGCTGTAATTCAAGAGGCATACTTTTTTTATACATTTGATACGTTTTGTATACCACGACTTTGTCTTGGTTATAATTTTCCATAAAATAATCTGTCAATGCATTGATTCTTTCTTGAATGTCATGTTGTTCCGCATCAATATAAACAATGGAATGATTTTGTTTTGCGTGTTCAATCAACGCCTCTACTTGTTCCAAACAACGATTCTCGGATGTACAAATACCAAATGAAGATAGTTTAATGGCAAAATGATTTCTAGGATAAGTTGTTATTTTGTCTTTGAGTTCTTTATAATTACCATACCCGGGTTTTTCATGGATATAATCAATAATGGGTGGTGTATTTGCACGATGTAACCTATGAATCATGCCCTCTAATTCACATGGGGTACATGTGAATTTACGAAGCATATTCATTTGTCTCTTTTGTCTCTAGTTTAACCATAGAATCAATTTTTACTTTTTCTTTTTTAATTCCCGAGTTAAACGAGGGGTATAATACGTCGCATTCTTTCCACATAACCCATTATCGTTCCGAACCACTTCTACATCCAGGTACAAATCATCTTCCCCAATATGGTTGATATCAGACAAATATGGATTATTTAAAAAAATAAAATGGAGACACTTCGCTTGAGTCGGAGAGACAAATTTCACATATTTACACGTCTTGCATTTTAGATAAATGGGACTCACCATGGCCAACCATGAAACCCCGCTTCTTCGATAGGATACCATATAGTAGTATATATAAATTCTTTTTATAAACGAATAATATAGTTGTTTATTTTGTATTTCATTTAAAGAATAAAATATACTGTGTTATAACATATGCTGACGTCATTCAAATTGCCCATCCTACAAAAAGCGCAACTCTTACGCGTCGGAAATAATAAACCTCTTAGTGCATATCATGCTGTTTGTTTGTCTCTCATTGCTCCTCACGGTTCCACGGATATGTGGATACATCCCATCCAGAAATACGCACTAAACTATGGATCCTCGTGTGCATTGTTTCTCTTTCAACCCATACGTATGAAGTTTTTCTTTCTCTTTCTTTATTCGATTTTTCATTTGATGCACGATATTTCCGCAAGTGTACCCATTCAACTCGCCTATTCGACAGGAATTCATTTGTCTTGGGTTTGCTTCCCGGAATGGGCGCTTACGTATTTGGCGTGGATTCATACACCTTTACACTATGCACGTGTTATACCATTGTTGACGAAAGTTCAAGTCTTTTCGTTGGTGATGACTCATATTTTTGTCTACTTTTTGATCCGAAAATATGAGACAAATGATTTGTCGTTTGATGGGACCTGGATCCCCTTGGTCATTGGTCATATTATGACAAATTCCTAAGCGCCTTTTTCATACATAGTATAGAATCTTCTTAAAACAAGACAAAACACAACGACTCCTACCACATTCACGTATCCGAGACTACAAAAGTAATTGAATATCAATGTAAAGAAGACAATCAGTACCAATGCGATTATCGTGATCAATGTGATAAATGGAAAGAATTTTTTTTTTATACCCTTGTCTTTTTTTGCAATTTTCTTTACCATATTCATCATTCTTCCTGTGACTAGACTAAAGGCGAAAAGAAAGGTCATAATTAAAAAATATACTTTTGCAGGGGTGCATACATCACGAACGAAATCAATCATGTTTATACTATAATCATATATTTTGATTTTGTCTTATTTCTTCCGTTGTAAACGCCGCTCCCTCTTTCGTCGCCGCATGCGTTTTTTCTTCCATTTGTCTCTCATGATGTGTATACTATTATGCATCTTTTTTTAATTCATTTGCAATACATATATACATTCACTTCTTTCATCCACGAGGTTCGAACCTTCCATGTTTTCCAAAAATAGGACAAACAGCGAGGTTCCAAGGTATACAAGACAAAGACATGGTTGCATTCTTTCAGGATTTTGTTTATCAATTTGTGGTTTAATTCCGCATCAAACATTGTATTACAACAATAGACAAAATCAAAAGGAGCAAACGATTGTTTCAAAAAGTCCCCATGAATGAGTTCCACCTTTTGTTGTATATCATAATCACTTTCATTCCACAATTGTTGCGCTTTAGAGTGCCGATAGGTATCAAATTCCACACCACATAAGTACGTCATATGGGGGCGACGTTGTGCGAGCTCCAGTACGAGTCGCCCACATCCACTCCCGGCGTCTAGCATGGAATACATTGCGTATGGTGATTGGTCCAATAAACTTGCAACATCAGGTGGATAGATTTCTCCGTATATGTAGTTGGGGTTTTCACAATCACCATATTCACGCGGTGTAATTGTTTCTTTATTTTTCATGCTTATTTAACCCTTTATATTCTATTCTTAAATTAGTTATGAATAGAATATAAACAAATAGTTGGACATTAAAAAAGATATACTTCAACATGAACCAAGCGTACCGAATCCTACCATTGCGAAAAATGACAAAACCCACACTGGACTATTTCACCAAACTGACTCCTTTTACCATTCAAAGAATGGACTATTATCCGCCAAGGTTGGAAGACAAAAATCGCCCTTGGAACATGACCACGCGCACGACGACAAAAATCATCCCCATGGATGGGTATCAAAACCTGGAACTCTTTCACCCGTCTAGGCAACTCCATTTTCATATGAAACTTTCACCCTATAAATGCATTGAGAATGGTGTACTGTGTTGCGACGAACCTTATATGTTTGAAATCAATCCGGGTATCTTTTACCGGTCTTACACGGGTAATGAAGAATCAATCATGACCTTTCCATCTAAATATCAGTTCAAACACGGTGAAAGAAGCGCATGCGATTATATCCCCGATTATGACATGGAGGCTTACCCCAAAGAATATCTACTTCACGCGTACCGATGATTTACTTATTTTGTAGATATTATACGTCAATAATAATATGAATACAATCATTTCATACAAAAATCGCACATGTTCTTTTCAGGAAATGTATCATTCGTTAGAAAACACATTATACACACCTAATAGATAATAATCTTTACCAATATTTTAACTCATTTATTACGCAAAATGAGTTAAAATCTAGTGCTTTTTCGATTTTCTCCTCCGGTTCCGACGCTGCCGACGGGTTTTCTTTTGGGCTTTACGCGTAACTCTCTTTTTACTACGCGGCCCCTTGCGACGAAGGGTTCTTTGTCTTTTTCCGCCTTTATTCTTATTCCCCTGCACCTTCTCCGACGCATTCATGTCCGCCGTCACCTGCCACACTTTCGCTGTGCTGTCCAACGAAGCCGTCGCCAGGTGCTTCCCGTCGGGGCTGCTGAACGCCACGTCATAGACCGAATCCGAGTGCCCCTCCAGCGTCTTCACGCACGCGCCGCTCGGCACCTCCCACACTCGCGCCGTGTTGTCCCACGAAGCCGTCGCCAGGTGGTTCCCGTCGGGGCTGAACGCCACGGCA
>Ga0181389_1000728_pt1 | contig 13329 bp, 23 predicted proteins | sample 12SPOviralmetaG_FD_130121 | JGI IMG/M metagenome (GOLD analysis project Ga0181389, IMG submission 130121) | Marine viral communities from the oligotrophic San Pedro Time Series (SPOT) site, San Pedro Channel, CA, USA - 12 SPOT_SRF_2010-06-29 | ecosystem: Environmental > Aquatic > Marine > Strait...
CAATACAGCCAGTATTTAGAAATCAGGGTGCTAGTGCTTTAGGCGGTGCTTTGGGCGGATCACAATTAGCAAGTATGGCAGGATTTAATCCATTGTATGGAGCAATCGGTGGCGGATTGTTAGGGTTAGCATAATGAGTTTATTAGGTAATATATACAAAAGACCTCAGATGGGATTATTAGGAAATGTTCCGATGCCTATGATGAGACCTCAGAATTTAAGAACCCCATCAAATCAAAACATGATGCCTGCTCCACCGATGCCGATGGCTAGACCTCAGAATTTACCAACTCCTAATTTGTTAACTGCTCCAACAAATAATTTTAGTTTTGGTAAAAACTTTGATGATCCTATGACACAAGGCATATTAGGTGCGAGTATGGGTCTTTTAAATGCAGGCGGATATACAACAATGCCGACATCTTTTGGTCAGAATTTGGCTCAAGGTTTATCGCAGGGAATGAGTGCGTATAATTCAGCAATGAAAAATGCTCCTAAAAGCAAATCCACTCTTATTGATGGTGGAAAATATGTTGCTATAACTGCTCCTGATGGCACTGTTTCAGTTCAAAAATCAGAAATATATGATGATATAATCGCTAGAGAAAAATCAAACAAAAGTCCATTTCAAGTTGTTGGCGGTTCTTTGCTTGATATTAGCAACCCTAATGATCCTAAAGTTGTTTATGAGAGAAAAGGTCAAAACAAAACATCTTTGTTGAATGATGGAAAGTTTATTGCCACAACTGCTCCTGATGGTACTACAACTTATGGCAAAAGTCCTCTTTATGATACTATTGTCAAAGAAGAAAAGGCAAAAAAAGCAGAGAAAAAAGCGGATAATAAATTATCAGGCTCTCTTCAGAAAGCTGAAACTGACGATATTTTTGCATTAGAAACATCTAAAAATATTAATAAAGATGTCGATAAATTTGACAAGTTAATAACTGATGGAAAATTAGAGTTTGGGGTTATGGACACCGCAGGAGATTTTGCAAGAGGTCTTATAGGTAATCAAGGCGAAGAAGAAATCAATTCATCAAAATTTAAATCATTTATTTCTAAGTTAAGAAACGACAGTTTAAGACTTAATAAAGGTGTTCAAACTGAAGGCGATGCCCAAAGAGTTATGGATGAATTATTTAATGCGTTTGATAGTAACGACAGCAAGGTTATTCAAGAAAAACTAAGAGAAATAAAAAGAATTAACGAACTAGCTGTTTCATTAAGAAAGAAAACAATAATCAATAGAAGAGATGGTCAAAATGTAAAGCCATTTGATTTTTCAACATTAGGAAATAATAGCGACATTCCATATAAGGTTATTACACAATGATTACTTTAGAAATTGATGGTGTAGGACAAGTTGAAGTTGATGACAGTTTCGCAAAATTATCAAAGCAACAGAAACAAGATTTTATTAATCGCATTGCCTCTGAGCAAAAAGAATTAAAAGCACCAAAAAAAGAAGAATTAAGTTTGGGAGATAGTCTTGCAGGCGGTGCTAGAGCATTAGGTCAAGGTGTTACTTTAGGGTTTGGCGATGAATTTGAGGCAGGATTAAGAACTGGATTTGGATTATTAGGAGATTATGACAAAACTGTCAAAGATGTTCGTGGAAACATAAAAGATTTTAGAGATGAAAACCCTCTTTTATCTTTGGGTTTAGAATTAACTGGTGGTTTTGCTACTGGCGGATTAGGGGCAGGAAGAGTTGCAGGATCGGCTTTAGGAAGGAATATTATAAATAAAGTTGGCACAACTGGATTTGGCGGAGCAGTTGGAGCAACTGAAGGTGCTATTGCAGGAGCAGGATCGGCTGATGGAGATTTTGGCGATAGAGCAGTTGGTGCTTTAGGTGGTGGTGCTTTAGGTTTAGGATTTGGAACTGCCCTACCCTCAGTGATTAATTTAGGCGGTAAGGCTCTTAATAGAGGTGCATATGCAGTCGGATTGAAGTCTGATAATGCAATCCAAAAGGGTGCAGATCAGAAAGCATTACAAGCCTTAAATAGAGCAAAATTAACTCCTGATGATGTTCAAAAGTCATTAGATGATGCAGTTATTCCTGATACTATGATTGCTGATGTTGGCGGAGAATCTACTAGAAGATTAAGTCGTGCCTCAGCAAATGTTAGTGGAGATGGTGCGGATATAGCAACAAAAGCATTAGATGAAAGGCAATTAGGTTTAGGAGATCAGATTGCTGATGATGTTGGAACTGTTTTAGGTGGCAACAAAAGTTCTGTTGAGGCAATAGAAGAGATTGCTGAGAGACAAAAACTTAATGCAAATGATGACTATGATAAAGCATTTAATCTTAATGGAAAACCAGTAACAGTTAGTTCTGAGAAATTAAAAGGTTTTGCTAATCTTCCTGCATTTGATGAAGCATTTGATCAAGCAAGAAATCTAGCTAAATTAGATGGATTTAGCTTTCCTGACAAAATAAATGATTTTAGTAAGCAGGCTGATTTTAGCTTGAAAGAATTGCATTATATCAAGATGGGTGTTGATGAGGTTTTGGGTTTAGCCAAAAGAGGTAATTCTAAAACATCTATAGGAAAAGGATTGCAAAGAGGCTTAAATAAGAAAAGAGCCGAATTTATCGAAATAATTGATAATGCTTCTCCAAAGGTAAATGGCAAAAGTGCTTATCAGACAGCTAGAAGTAAATTTGCAGGCGATGCAAGAATGGCTGAAGCTGTAGAAGAAGGCGAAAAGTTTTTCAAATATAAGCCTGAAGAATTGGATCGTATTATTGGCAAGATGAGTGCTAGTGAAAAAGAGGCATTTCGTATCGGTGTTGCTGATGCTCTTAGATCGAAAGTTGAAAAAACTGGAGATTTAGCTGATGCAGGCAAGAAAATTTTTGGAAATAAAAGGCAAAGAAATCAATTAAAAGCAACTTTCCCTGACACTAAAACTTTTGAATTATTTGAAAAAAGAATGTTGGAAAGAGCAAATCAAACAATAACAAGAGCAAGAACTGGTGTTAATCAGGGAAGTCGAACTGCTCCATTGATGGATGATCTTAATGATTTAGGTCAAGAAGCTGTTACCTCAGTCGCAACTAGAGGTGTAATCCCAACTGCTCTTAATATTGGGCAAAGATTATTAGACAATAGTGCTGTTCCTTCAAAAATTGGAAACAAATTAGCACCTGATTTATTTTCTACTGATCCTGCTGTTCAAAGAGCCTTTTTAAATAGATTGAAAAATTTAAGTCAATCTGAGCAACAAAATTTAATTAGATCAGCAAGAAATATGGCTAGAGCCACTGGAACAGTTGGATCTCAATTAGGCTTATTAACTGGAGATAGGTAAATATGACAAAGGCAAACATCACACAGTACAGTTCTACTCCTTCGAGTAATGCCGATATAAACGACATTAACATAGCTGAGAATTGTCCTGCTAGTGGATTGAATAATGCCATTAGAGAATTGATGGCACATTTGAAGAACGTAGACACTGGCTCTCAGGCACTAACTGCTTTATCGGTTGCAGGAAGTGTGACCGCAACAACTTCTCTTAAAACTCCATTAATAGAATTTACTGATGGCGATAATGCTTTGACTATTGCTGATGGTGGCAATGTTACAGCAAATGCAAATCTTACAGTTACTGGTGATCTTATAGCATCAAGTCTAAATGGTGGTCAGTTTGGGGGTCGCAGAAATATCATAATTAATGGTCGTATGGATTTCGACCAAAGAAATGGTGGAAGTGAAGTAGTTCCTGCATCTGATGCTTATACTTTAGATAGATTTCGTTACAATGCATCACAAGCATCTAAGTTAAAAGTTCAACAAAATGCACAAGCAGATACACCACCAGAGGGATTTTCAAATTATTTAGGTGTTACAGTTAATGCTACACATACAGTTGCATCTACAGATAATTTTTTTCTAACTTATTTTGTTGAGGGTTTTGATTCAGCACATTTAGATTTTGGCAAATCTACAGCAAAAACAGTTACATTATCATTTTATGTACGTTCTACTTTAACTGGTACATTTAGTGGCTCAATAGTTAATAGTGCAGAAAATAGAGCATACCCATATACATATACAATCAGCAGTGCCGACACTTGGGAACGTAAAACAATTACCATTGCAGGAGATACATCAGGCACTTGGATAGGTGCAACAAATGGTAAAGGTTTGATGCTTACATTTAGTCTTGGTATGGGTTCTAACTTTACTGGAACGGCAGGGCAATGGAATGGTGCTCAAGATTTTGGTGCAACTGGTGAGACTGTTAAACTAGTAGAAAATGCAAGTGCCGAATGGAAAATGACTGGATTGCAATTAGAAGTAGGCTCACAAGCCACACCATTTGAGCATTTAAGTGTAGGGGAAAGTTTAAATTTGTGCCAGAGGTATTATTTTGTACATAACCCTGATGGTTTGCAAACTTATTTGTACGCAGGAGCATATACAGCACATACAACTACTGCTCTTCATGGTGTAAATTTTCCTACGACTATGAGGTCAGCACCAACAGTCGGTAGTTTTACAACTAGTCAACTTAGTGGCATGACTACAAACACAGAGGTAGGGTTCTGTAGATTTGTTTGTTCTGCTACATCTAATGGGTCTGTTGCGAAAATAACCAGTGCAGTTTCTTTTGATTCGGAGTTATAATTTATGGAAAATATGAATATTACATCAGCCCAACATCAAGTAGATGTAGAGGGTTCTACGAGTGTTTCAATGAAAGCCACAATAGATGGACAAATAATGTTTGTACCACTAGACCCTGACAACAGACACTACCAAGCAATCCTTGAATGGGTAGCTGAAGGCAACACAATAGAGGAGGCAGAATAATGGCAAAAGATAAAATCACCGAATATGATGCAACAGCAAACAACAATACAGTGGTGGGAGATGTAAATCTAGCTGAAAATTCAGCACTGCCTTCAGACATGAATAATGCAGTTAGAGAAGTTATGTCACATTTGAAGGAGTTCTCAGCAGGAACGTCAGGTGTTGATGTTTTATCTTTTCAGGATGATGACAACTCGCATCAATTAAAGTTTCAAGCACCAACAAGTGTTACAACATCTACAACATTTACTTTACCTGATGGAGATGGATCAAGTGGTCAGGCGATTGTAACAAATGGATCAGGCACATTAAGTTTCAGCAATGCAGGCGGTGGATCTTTTGTAGGCGAAAGCGGTGGCGGACTTGGAGACATTATCAGGGTGCATGAGAATGAATTAAATACCTCAGCAACAGTGGCAACAAATACAAATGGATTATGTGCAGGGGCATTGACAGTGGCTTCAGGAGTTACGTTAACTGTTAATGGCACACTAGTTATTGTTTAGGAGATAGAATGACAGATACACCTGAATTTCAAGGAACACATTTATGGGATCGATTATGTTGGGCAAAAGAAAATCTAGAGCCTTATAGATCAGAATATTGTGTTGTGTGGGAAGATCAAGAAGATCCTGATAATCCTGCAAAGGTAACTCATCCTGATCCTAATTGGATGGCTTGTGCTTTGAAAGGTGGAATATTACCGCCAGTAGAGGTTTATTGGGAATTGAAAAAGGATGAAGAAAAGCCTGACTTCACAAAACACACTAGAGGTTATTTGTTGCATAATACAAAGCCTTTAGATGCAATGACTGAGGAAGAAAGTATTGAATATTTAATTATGAAAGATTTACCTCGTCATGTTTGGATGAATTGGGATAAGGCAAATAAACCACGATTAGTTATCTGCAAAAAATCACAGTTACCAAAAACAAGAACATGGAGAAATTCATGGAAAATATCAGAAGAATTAACAATCAACCAACAAGAGGTGGCTTAAATGACTACAAATATAATTGATAAGGATGGGAAATCTATCGATGCCTCAACCGCAACTGTACCTTCAGATCGACATTTTAGAAATGCATGGACATTAAATGGTTCTGTAATTACTGAAGATCTAACTGAAGCTAAAGTTATTTTCAAAGATAAAATTAGAGAAGTTAGAAAAGAATTATTAGAAGCTGAAGATGTTGTCTATATGAAGGCATTAGAGGCAGACGATGCAAGTGCAAAAAGTGCTTCTGTTACTAGAAAAACATCATTAAGAGATGCCCCTTCAGCAAGTGCAATAACAAGTGCCTCAACTATAGCTGAATTAAAGTCAGCATGGGATGCGGATTTATTAGGTGCAAATCCTTATTCATAGGAGATTAAATTGAGTTCACAATTAAATGTAGACACCATTGTAGATAAAGCAGGGTCAGGTGGCACGAATGTAAAGATAGGTAATACCTCAACCTATGTGTCTGATGGTGGTGCAGTTATACAAAATACTGTACAAGGATTGGCTAAAATGTGGGTTCACTTTGCAGGTTCTGGTAGTCAAACTGTTGGAGACTCTTTTAATCATGCTAGTATTACTGATGATGCTGTTGGAAGGTATACAGTTGATTACACTAACAACATGAATAATACTAGCTATTCTGGAAGCTACGATGCTACAGCAGTTAATAATAATTCTGGAGAAGCAACATATATTCAAACTCATGGAACAAGTGCTGTTAGTGTAAAGCATTATGAAAATGGAACTAATTATGACAGTTCCGAAAATGTTGTTACAATTCACGGAGATTTAGCATAATGGCATCACAATTAAAAGTTAACACCCTTACTGGTGTAACCACAGCAGGATCTATTAATGTTACTGGTGAAGGCAATAGTACAACAACTAATCTGCAACAAGGGTTGAGTAAGGCATGGGTAAACATTGACGGCACGGGTACAATAGCATCAAGGGATTCATTCAATGTATCAGGATTAGTAGATAATGGAACTGGTGATTACACTATTAACTTTTCAGTATCTATGTCAGATACAAATTACTCACCATCTGGCACAACATCAGTTGTAAATGATGGGGGTTCAACCCCAAGAAGTGCAATAGCAGAATGTGCAACACTAGCAACTCACCAAATTAGAACAATAGTAAGCTATCACGAAAACACCAAGCTAGACAGTGAAATAGTAAGTAATCAAATATTTGGAGACCTCGCATAATGGCTAGTATAGGAGAAAACAAATGAGTACATTAAACGTAGATGCACTAGTTGGAAACACCTCTGCTAATGCTATAACTGTTAGAGGTGAAGGTTCAGCTACTACTAGTTTACAGCAAGGGTTGGCAAAGGGTTGGACATTCACTGCTGATAATGCTGTTGCTGACAGTTTTAATACAAGTGCTTTAACAGATAATGGAACTGGTGATTATAGCTTTACAATTACAAACAATATGGCAAACGGAACATTTTCTGTAACTTCTAATGTTGCAGAAAACATAGTTTTAATTTTGTTTAACATTGCTAGAACAACAAGTGCTTATAGAATTGGATTAGCATACATAGATGGCAATAAATATGATAAAAATTCAAGCACTGTTATACATGGAGACCTCGCATAATGGAGATAGAGGCAACATTACTATGGAACTTAGTTCTGACTTTAGTGATATTGCCTTTTGGATGGGCATTTTCAAAAATGTTTGCTGAAGTTAAAAGACTACAAATCCTGCTAAATAAAACTCGTGAAGAATATTCCACAAAAGAAGATCTCAGAGATACGTCAGGTCGTGTAATGGAGGCACTACATAGACTTGAAGATAAATTAGACAAAGTTCTTTCCAAATAAAGGATAGCCAATGATAGATCCTATTTCAGCATTCTCAATGTTGACTACGGCTCATAGTGCCTTAAAAAAAATTGCCTCAATGGGTAAGGATCTAAATTCAGCTACAAAATTTGTAACGCAATATGCCAAAGCAGAAGCTGAATTAGGCTTTGCTAAAGAGCAAAAGAAAAAAGGCATATTTGGCTCTGTTATGGATAATGCAATAGAAGAGCATTTTAAGGAAGAAGAGCAAAAGAGATTAAAAGACGAACTCAGGTCATTATTCCTTTTATATGGTGCAGATGGAATTGGTCAGTGGGAAAGATTGCAGGCAACGATTGCTTCAGCAAGAGCCAAACATCGTAAACAATTAAAGGAAATGCAAAGAATTAGAGACCGCAACACACTCATAGTTGTCTGTACTATTTTAATAACATTAGGAGCAGGCGGTATTATTTTATTAGCGAATTACCTTAAATATGGTTCAGCATTCTAGCACGAAAGCAGGCAGGATAGCTGAGTTCTTTGCTTGCGGTGTTATAGAGGATTTAGGTTGGCAAACATCGCTGTGTCAGCAAGATGGAGTTGACCTGATAGCTTTTAAGGACAATGAGTATATTCGTGTTCAGGTTAAAGGCTCTAGCATCAAGAGAAGCCTGAGAAACAATGGTTTACAATTTATGATGGGTTTAGGATCTAATAAAAGATTTCCTAATTCAAATGATTACGACATTGCCTGCATGGTCTCCACTTATCACCGAAAATGTTGGTTTGTTCATGTTTGCAATATACAGCGAAAATCAATCCGCAGACCCAAAGCCTTTTTTGAAAATACCGAACTTGAATATGAGAGTTGGGAAAAGTCACTAGATATTTTTAGGGAAAATAAAATTCATGGAAAATATTAATTTTAAAATTTTTAAAGTTTTTAACAAAATCGGAAACATTTTTTACAGAAGATATATCCGACAGATCAGAAAAGAGCAGAGCAGATGAAAGAGCAAGGCATCCATTTAAACTTATTAAATCAAATCCGCAGACATGAGGGATTGAGATTAGACCTCTATTTTTGCAGTGAAAATGTTCAAACGATTGGATATGGCAGGGCAATCGGTCTCAATGGCATATCAGAAGCTGAAGCAGAATTTATGCTTTTAAACGACCTTTTAGCCTGCGAGAGTGAGTTGAAAGATGAGGGATGGTATAATCAGTTAGATGAGACTAGAAGGGCAGTCGTGCTGAATATGGCTTTTAATTTAGGCAAGCCAACTCTATTAAAATTTAAAAAATTTATTGGTGCATTGTCTGACGATGACTATGAAACTGCATCAAAAGAAATGGTCACTGGATCTAATGGTGGCGAGAGCAAATGGGCATCTCAGGTTGGCAAGAGAGCATATGAATTAGCTGACCAAATGCGTACTGGTGAATGGCAGGATGTTTAAGGTACTGATTACAGTTTGTATGATTAACAATCCCACACAATGTATGTTTATAGAAAATACCCAATATCCAGTAGTTTATGAAACCTTTGAAAGTTGCAAAGCGAGAGCCTTAGAAATTGGCTCAGAAGTTCCAAAGTATTTACCTAAATGGAAAGCCATGAGATGGAAATGCACAAAGATTAGGGAAGGAAGATTTACATGATACCATTAATAACAGCACTAGCACCATTGATCGGAGACATAGTTAAGGAAGCTATTCCTGATCCTGATAAAAAAATGGATGCTGAGAATAAAGTTAGATTAGCATTATTAGAAAATTCAAAGCAGATTGAGGCTTCAGCAAGTTCTATTATATTGGCTGAGGCAAAGTCAGAAAGTTGGATAGCTTCTAGTTGGAGACCAATCTTAATGATGAATATTACAGCTATAGTTTCGGTTAACTTTCTAGTGTTTCCACTGGTTGAAGTTTTCACTGGAACTGAGTTATCAATACCCCTACCGCCTGAATTGTGGACACTCCTGACAGTCGGAGTTGGTGGCTATACGATAGGTCGATCAGCGGAAAAGGTTGCAGGAAATCTAAAAAAATAGTAAAAGTGGCTAACTGTTTTTAACAAAAAAATAAGTGGCTAACTATGTGGCTAACCGCAAACACAAACCTATATATACCCTCATTTTTAGGGGTAAAATGTCAGGCTCATAACCTGAAGGTCGTAGGTTCAAATCCTACCCCCGCAACCAACTTATTCAATAAAATCAATGACTTATACGATCCTCAAGAACTTCGGTTTTTGGGGTTTTTTTACGTTTTAAGCCTGATAACGATTACAGAGTGGCTAACAAAGTGGCTAACGCTCGTCAGGCATAGTTCCCTTTTTTTGAAATAATAGTTGCATAATAGGTATAATAGTGCATAATAGAGGAATAAGATCGCTTTTAGAGTGGCTAATTAAAAAAAGGGAGCAAAAATAATGGATTATCAAAGAATAATAAAAAGTCCTTACTGGCAGGAATTAGTAACTGATTGTTATGAGGATTATATTGTGGAGTGTGAGGCTGATTGGCAACCAGTAGAAATTCAAATTCTTTCTAAATCAGATTGGTTGAAAACTGACGATGCTAAAAGTTTCATCCTGCAAGTCTACAACAGAAAAATAAATAAAATGGCTATTAAGTGTGCCAATAAATATTTGGGAGCAAACTAATGGATATTAGATTTTATAGAGAAGAAAGTTCTAAGGAACTTGGTATAGAAGCACAATGCAATTATATCGTTATGCTTAAAGAAATTGGTAAACTATATAAATTGTTACCTTATACTATTTGGTATTGTGATGACACTAGATGTTATGTCGCAGTAAAAATCAAAACATATCAATATAGAAATCCACATTTACATGATGTTTTAGACTGTGGAAACCATGAAGAATGGTCTGAAGCATTTAACACATTAAAAGATGCAAAAGAATATATCTATAATGAAGTTAAATCAGGATCAACAATTAATGGATGTATCGTTAATGGGAAGTTGGTTGAAGGTAGATCAGAAGCATTTAAAAGAATAGAGGGAGCAAACTAATGGAAAGAAAATGGATTGAAAAATATGGTGCGATCATTCTTGAAGGTAGCAACATAAATATAACAGAATGGGATGGTAGGTTTCATTTAGCTTATGCAGAAGAGGTTGTTGAGGATTTTGCAACATTACAAGAGGCAAAAGATTATGTAAGCAGTGCTGATCTTAGAATGACTAGCAACTCATATGGTCAACCAATATGGGGAACAAACTAATGAACTTACATCTAACTGAAAGCCAATTAAATTTGTTAGACAATCTTGTTGATAATTATATCCACGAAAGATGTCAGTATGCTGAACATGCTGAACAGCATGGAGAAGATATTAAAGATAGCCTTAAACATATCAAAGCAGTTCAAGTCTTACACACTAAAATAAGTAAACTAATGGAAGATAATAAATGGAAAGTTTGGGAAGTATACAAAGCAGACGATAAGGGCGGTTCATGGAAGTGGGTTGCAAGAACTGAAGAAGAAATTCATGTTTTCCCAACTAAAGGAAAGGCAGTTGCTTTTGTGAAGGAACAATCTGAGGGAGCAAACTAATGGAATTTAATGTCAAAATCCAAAAGACTGACGTTAAGATTTACGATGTTAATGTCAGCATTAAATATGAAGAGTTAGTTGAATATGTAAACAACTCTCATATGTCTTTTAGTGAGTATTTAGATGACTGTTGTTTCGATGAAGATACTGGAGAAGTAGATCCTTCTAAATCTGATTTTACTGAGGAAGAGTTCTATAAAAATCATATGGAAGAATATATTGGTAATTGTGATGTAGATCTTATGTTCACTGATAACTGCCACAACCATTCTGAATACGAACTTCAAAGTGAAGAATGTGCATTTATACAAGCTGAGGAGATCAACTAATGGCTAATTATTTTATTGGAGAGATTAAGCCTTATATAATTGTGGCTAAAGATTATAAAGGTTTTCAGTTTCGTTATAAATCAGCGACTATGAAGTCATATGGCAGGAAGATTGCTGTTAACAAAAAAGATCTTCAGTCTATTAGAAAAGCTATGATTTCTGATTTTGATAATAATGTAACTAAGATTGAGGTTGCATTGTTTAATGACGTATCAAAACTTGCTTTAGAGAAGCGATTAAATGCGGTAGGAAGAAAAGTTAATGGCATTAGGCAACGATCATATGACAATGATGAAAGGCATCTCAGACTGCACTTAAATCCTTTTTATAAGGGCATGAGCATCAAGGATATTACTACTGGTAAGGTAAATGAATTTATTGATGATAGTGCTGATAAAGATCTGTCTGCCAAAACTATCAGGCATTGTGTTCAGTCACTAAGTATGGTTATGAAATTTGCAGTTGATCAGGGTTATATTTCTAGAAATCCTTGTAACTCTGACGATAGAAAAGAGATAAAAGGAACTGTGATTGAAAGAGGCGGATATTCTCACGATCATGTTTTGAAATTAATTCAGGCTGAAAAAACTTTATATCTAGATACGTTCATAATGTTTTCTGCTTTTACTGGAATATCAGCTAACGAACTTCAGGGATTGCAGTGGAAGGATATTAACTTCACTAAGTCTGAGGTTACTATTAAAAGAAACGTCTATAGATATGACACTCAGGAACTAAAAAATAATTTTAGAGAAAGAGTATTAGGCTTGCCTTCTCAGGTTATGACATTGCTAAAAAAATGGAAATTAAACTCAATGTGTGACTTTTGGGTATTTCCAAATTCAAATGGAAAAAAACCATTTGAGCAAAATGCTATGAGAAAATTAATCTCTACAGTTTGTAAGAGAGCAGGAGTGCCTGACTATGGTATTGGTGGCTTTAGGAAGTACTACAACACTAGCATGATTGGTGAAGTGCCTGATCATATCAGGAAGGCTAGAATGGGTCACTCAAAGAACTCTAAGACTGCTGAAGTTCATTATACAGTTATTGATTTAGAGCAGGCTAGAAGTCCAGTACAAGCTGAGAAATTAATGCAGAGATTATTGGGTTAGATATCGTCTAAGGTAGTTCGTCTCCAAATCTCAGTATGCCCCTTCTTTTTATAGGGGGTATCGTCACTGACTTTGAGATTTTCTGCACCCCAATTTTCTTTCTCAGCATTTTTATTTTTTTCTCGAAGTTCATCAAAAATTTTTAAAAGTTCGTGGTTGCCATCTTTCTTATCGGTTTGGCAGTCATAGCACATAGTCGCTCGATATCGTTTGGTTTTTGTTTTAGGCATTTTAGCCTTACAATATTTACAATAATCAAAGCGATTGAAACTCATCTCTCAACCTTTTTTGTTCTTTTAAATAATTGTCAAAACATTCATGTCCGCAAAATTCAACTTTCAACATATTAATCAAGCCACCATATCTCCAATCAAAAGCCTTTCCGCATTGATCACATTTAGTCATTAGAGGAGTTGGATGAACATATACTGTTGTCGGCTTTTTCCACTTGCTCATTCTCACAAACTCCTGAACAACAATCTAATGGTACTGTTAGCTTGCATATCTGACATTGTTCCGCAGATCTTGTAATAATTGGCTTCCATGCCGACTTGCATACTGGACATATTTCCATAGCTAACTCCTCTTGTATCTAACTCCATCTCTTGCAGAGCCATTTTTATATTGATATTTATTATTGCTTTCCATGACCTCAG
>Ga0181389_1000729_pt1 | contig 13329 bp, 16 predicted proteins | sample 12SPOviralmetaG_FD_130121 | JGI IMG/M metagenome (GOLD analysis project Ga0181389, IMG submission 130121) | Marine viral communities from the oligotrophic San Pedro Time Series (SPOT) site, San Pedro Channel, CA, USA - 12 SPOT_SRF_2010-06-29 | ecosystem: Environmental > Aquatic > Marine > Strait...
GAAGTAGGGTTACTCCACAGATTAGGGTCAGGTTTATTTCCGACCTGTCCGTCCGAGTAGTTTATCCCTTAATTAACGATTTAAATATCTAAATGTAGATTTATATATTTAGCCAAAAAGGCATTTAAAGAAAATATCAGGATATATTATATAATAACACCAAGATGCCCCAATTCCAAATTTCCCTACAACGCAAAAAATACTGTAAATCAATATACGCTAATAAGGTCTGCTACGAATATGCCCGTCGTGAGGACATAATTTCTTTCATTCGTAATGATATGGGCATCAAACTAACACGAAATAACGTTAAATACGAAACAGAAGCAGACAGAGCCAAAGACTACAATAAAGCATGGAGACCTAAAAAGCAAGCCTTTCAAATAGAACACGAAATGCAATCATACGGATGGGGGCGAACTCAAACAAAAGGAAACTTATCCCTAAACATCTGGCACCGACCAACCCGCCACGCCATCTGTAAAAACGCCGACTATATTGATATTGATATGGAAAATGCTTGCCCACGTATCGTCTATGAGATCCTAAAACAAAACAACAGAATAGGTGAGACCAGTGAGTTGTTCAAATATACATTGGACCCCAAACTATGGCGTGTCCAAATCATGGAAATCCACAAGGTAAGTAAAGACGCTGCTAAGAAGTGCCCAATTGCCATTATTAATGGAGGTTCATATGACCAATGGATCAAGGAAAACAATGCGGCACCAACTAAGATAGGTAATCTTGTAGCCCTTGAGAAAGAAATGGGACCCATCCGTGAATACATCTATGGGGTTAATGTTGATATGCGAAATGATGTTCTAAAATACATCCCTGATAAATGGGCCCGCATGAGAATCGTAAATGGTAAAGAACTCCCAGTCAGAAACTTAGATGGTAGTTTCCAACTGGACGAATGCGATGCCAAGCGAGGAGTCATGGCGCTATGGTATCAAACGATTGAGAAGTATTGTCAAGAAACTGCTATCTCATTTTTGGTCCGAACCAAGAACATTCCTTTATCCGATATTATCCCCTGTCAAGATGGAATGATGATGCCCTCAAAGTATTATTACCAAGGTCTACTGGTTGACGTTGAGGAAGAGGTTTCTAAACGATGCGAAATATACAACCTACGATGGGCAACCAAAGAGTTTGACGAGGCGATAACTATCCCCGAAATCAACAGCATGTCAATCACAAACTGGAAACTTCAAATGGATGCATATAACCTGGCTACCCGATTCCTTGAGTTGTATAGTAACAACCTTGTGAAAACCACTGACGGTCATTTGTTTGTCTATGACGATAAAACAAAGAAGTGGTATAACGAGACTAATTTAAGCAAGGCAGAAAAGTTAACCTTGATGATAAATGGCCCCTTCTACGAGTATATGTATGACTTGATAGAAAAAGACTTTGAGTTAGCACCCAATGAGAAGACGGATCTGAAGTTTCAAATCTCTGCTACAACGAGAGGAAAGATATCTAAGATTCGTGACGTCCTACAACACATTCAAAATCAGGTAGTAATAAACACAGAGATTCAGTTTGACGGCTATCCTCATTTACTTGGCTTTGAGAATGGATTGTTTGATCTGGACAAAAATGAGTTCAGGGAGAGAGAATTCAACGACTACATAACCCAATCAACTGGATACGACTATATCCAGCCCGACTATGAAAATCATGAATACCACGAACAAAGAGAAACCCTTGTTCAAATCTTTGAAGATATCTTCCCCGAGGAGGCCGAGCGTAATTACGTCTTACAGATGCTTGCTTCTTCACTTGATGGTCGCCAATACCCATTCGTATTCATGCTAACAGGAAAGGGAGGTAACGGTAAAGGTGTGATGATGGGTCTACTGGAAAAGGTGCTTGGTTCCTCATACTTCATTTGCCCCAATAATGGTGTCGTCCGTGAGTTTGAGAAAGCCAATTCAGCATCACCAGATATGTATAACTTAAAAGGTAAGCGAATGATAGACTTTAGGGAGTTGGAAGGAGATATCAAAATTGGTGTATTGAAGAACTTAACAGGTGGAGGTAAATTATCAGCAAGAAAACTAAACTGCGACCCAGAATTTTTCTCACTAAACGCAACAATATCAATGGAACTAAATGTAGCAATAGGTATCACAGGCAAGGTTCAAAATGCTGAACGTAGACGTATCAAAAATATCCCCCTGAAGACAATCTTTTGCGATGAGTCCAATGTTCGTTGCGGTAAGACTATACACGGAATCAGTTATAAGAAAGGTAATCACCAATACATTCAACCCGATTGGCAAGAAAAATATAAACAAGTATTCTTGGACCTACTTATTGGAGTATATGGTGCCTTCCGTGACAAAAGTAAAGGAGGTATGCAGTTCAATGAACCCAAATCGGTTATTGACTCCTCTAAAGAATATTGCGATTCAATGGATATATTTAGAACCATAGTGTATAAATTGTATGAAGATGTAGAACTACCAAGGGATGCGTCACCAGAAGAACTACAGGCATGTAGCGTAAATAGAAGTGATATGTGGAACCGAGTCAAGGCTCATGAAGACTATAGAACAATCTCCTTTAACGAAAAAAGAGGTAACTACAACAATACCAAGTTCTTTGAGTGGTTGAATGATAACATGATTGTAGAAGGAAAAGCCAAAAAGGCCTATTGGGTTAGATTTGTAAAGGAGGTCAAACTGGCATATGAAGATGACGAAGAAGAAGAATGAACATAAAAAAAAATGTATAACCAATGTATACGATAATGACAACCAGACTGACAAGCACCGAACTACAAGCCCATTTAGAGAAATACGCAGCAGAATTCCAAGAACTAAACAAGGAGTTAATATCCACTGCGCTTCCTATTTCAACCGAGGCCAGAACAAAAGAAGAGACAACAATAGTAGCCCGCATCCAAGACTTAATGATGAGACTACGAGGAATCTATAAACAGAAGGCAGACATTAAAGCGTCTCAAACGGAAGGAGTTCCAATGATGGGGTCAATGTAAATAATCTATCCAAAACATATTGAATATAACATTACAAATACCTATAGAATGGAAGTCAATAGATATTTAGAATCACTCAACGCAAAAGAAAGACAGGCATATGAGATAGCCAAAGACCACCTGAAGAGCCTAATGGATATTACGAACACGAATGGATTCATCCAGTGGCAATCTACTCAGGATAAAAAAGTAAATACGAATTAGATATATTTAATAGTAAAAATATCTAAAGAAAAATCTCAATTTATAATATATAATCATGGACTTAGATCAATTACTATCGTTAAAAAATATCAGTGACTCAAGCAAGAAACTATACAAGCGCAACCTTGAAAAGTTAAATGATAACAAACCAATCAAAAACTTCAAATTCTTAGCCTCCGAACAAGGAGTTTTAGAAAAGTTGGCTAAATACAAACCCAATACACAACGGTCGTTCATAATCTCCATAGTATCCACCCTAAAATGCCTTATGACCAATGAACCTACTAAATGGAAACGACTATACGAGAAGTATTACAAAATACTGGACAAGTTCAATAAGGAACTCAGGGAAAACAAAAGCAAGAACGAGAAGGAGACAGATAACTGGGTAACCAAGGAAGACATTCAGAAAGTCTATACCCATTATGAACCCATTTTAGAGATGGCTACCAAAAAGAAATCTCTAAGCGACCGAGAATTTAGGGATTTAACAGATATGCTTGTATTGGCTCTATACACGATGCAACCTCCCAGACGAAACCAAGACTACCAACATGCTCTAATCTGCAAAAAGTTTGACCGAGACCTACTCAATGACTATAATATAGTAGACGTTAGTTCTGACCGATTCTACTTTAGCAAATACAAGACAAAAGGAACATACAATATCCAAGAGCAACCAATCGGCGAAGATATCAAGGAAATAATAAACTTATACGTCAAACATCATCCATTGAAGAAGAAACTAACTAACAAGACATGTATTCCGTTCTTAGTAAGCCCTGATGGAACTGAAATGAACCACCCTAATGATATTACTCGTATACTATATAGGGTATTCCAGAAGAAGGTTGGATCCTCTCTACTACGCAAGGTATATCTTACAAGCAAATACGGAGACCTAATGAAAGAAATGGAGGCTGATACTGAAGCAATGGGAACAAGCACAGGGACTGCTCAAAATCACTATATCAAGGACGAGTAAGTTCTATAAAAAATTGAAATTATATAATAATATCTACAAAGGACTTAAATATATCCAAACAAATTATTATATAACAATGTCTGAAATGTGCTGCTACTATTGCGCTATACAAAATATTGAGGATAAGATAGATTGGGCCTATATATATATTGAGGAAGAAAATATTGAGTTCTATGAATGGTTATGTCCCGATTGTATAGAACATAATGAAAAAGATTTAGGCGTTCAGATACAGGATTGGAATACCGATGAACATGGGATGTATTTTGTAGCATATAACGTTGAATGAATTATATAATAAATATAAAAAAGGACTTAAAGAAAATCTACCAATATTATATAACAACAAAGAATATAACAATGAACGCAAACCCAACATCACTTGACGAAATCTTACAATGCCCCGAACAAGCAATTCGTAAAATATTACAATACGAGAAGAAGATAGCATATATTAAGAGATACAACAAGGAGCATAGAGATAAGACTTTAGCCCGTAACCGCAGATACTACTTGAAGAAGAGAGATACTGATGAATACAAACAGAAACGCCGAGAATATTATCATAGAGTAACTAAAGTAAAAGCCAAAGAAAAAAAAGAAGCAGAACGATTAGAAAGAATTAAGACGAATGGCCCACATGCATTGACAATAGAAAAACCTGAAGAAACAAATGAACCATAAAAATATTATACTATAATTGCTGTATATAGTATAATGACAAGTAAAGATATTCATCAATACTCAAATCCCCAGAAGGTTCTTGAAAATGGGATTAAAATATTTGGACCTAACTTTGAACTATATATATCATCACGAAAAGATAAGAAATATACTATCATTGACCCTTATACCAAGAAACACGTGCATTTTGGGCAATTGCCATATGAGGACTTTACTAAACACAATGACGAAGAAAGACGCCAAAGATTCCTAAAACGAAATGCCAGATGGAAAGATACTTATGAATATAGTCCCGCATTCTTGTCCTACCATTTGTTATGGTGATGATACTTTACACCAATTGCCACCACGAACTTTATCTGGACCATATAATTCCATAAGTTTTCTTGTTTGTTCATTCTCAAGTGACTTATCACCTATAGCGACTGATACGACACGAATAGGTTTATGCTGTTTGGTCCATTTGGCTCCAGCACCATTGAAATGTTCGTATAATCGTCTATTCAAATCTGTTGACCATCCAACATAATAATTACCATTTTCTAATTCTAAAGTATAAACGAGAGGAAATGAGATGAAAACGGGAAAATCTGCCATTTTATAATATATGTTTAGATTTTTATTTAAGTCAATTAATCTATTTATTATTTTATTATTGTGAAAATATAGAAATTGATTTAGAATTGATTATATATTGGTATAATTTATAAATTATACCATGTAAATATGTGGTTTGAATCATTATTTTGATTATTACATATATTATATCTAATTTTGATTAAATTGATATGTAAATAATCTGGGTTTTGATTCATATTATATGTTATTTATCAAATATATTTAGCACACAAAAGTATTATATATAAATTCTGGTCCTATAGTATATATCATGTCGTCTTACGTTTCTAAATCCAATGTTTCCTCGGTGCCTGAAGACCCTGATAATGTTTATTTGGACTTACTTATGACCAATATCAAGGGTAATCGCCACTCGGAGATACCTATTAACTACAATGAGAACCGTTCTAACTCTATTCTTAGTAATACTGGGGATTATGTGATGTCCGTTGTGAGATTCAATGTAGATACACAAACTTTACCTGTATTTATTCCAGAGATTGAACCCTCTCCAGATGCTCAAGGAAATCCTCAGACTAACCCAAACTTAACAACATATTCGGTGACATTGGAGGCTCGTGATATTAATGGAACAATCCGAACTGTTAAAAAACCAATAATTTGGGAGCCCCAGAATATTTATGCTCCTGTCCCCCCTGCTCCAAGTGTAACTTCGGATAAACATCAAGCAGATTCGCCCTATTATTACTGTTACAATTTAGATTGGTTTGCCAGATTGGTTTCTAACGCATTACGTTTGGCATTAACCGACCTTACGACTCTTTATTCATTTCCTTTGGGTTTTGGAAATATGTATGATCCAGTTATGACTTATGATCCCATGACCAAGGCTTTTATCATTAGTGCTAACCAACAATATTTCTGTGACGTAGAACTTGGAACAGGAGTCTCAAATACACCCGCGGGAGTTGGAACTGCTCACCCTTCCACTCCAGTAGGTTGTGACCTTTACTTTAATACTCAACTTTTTGAACTGGTTAGCACGTTCTCGGCCAGACACTATGGTGATTCTGCTTCTGATGGTAAGAACTTTAGAATATCTTTCCCTGACTTTGGTGGTTCAAATGTTGGATACTTCCCTACCATTACTGATACGGCAAGAGCAAACCAACAAGCCTTCATCCAAGTATTCCAAGAGTTTAGCACTTTAGCAAATATTACTCCCATTGGTGCCATCGTCTTTACTTCAGCAACCATCCCAGTCAACCCAACCCATTATAGTGCTCCTCAGTTAATCTCTGAAGGGTCTATTCAGAATCTTGCTGGAAATGCTGGTAACTTTGCTTTAGTCCTTACTGATTTAGAGGCTGGAGACCTAATGTATAAACCAAATCTTCTTTACAACCCCAGTGCTGAATACCGAAGAATAAGTTTGATGGGTAACGGTCCTTTGAGTAACATCCAAGTTTCGGTCCACTGGAAGGATAAGAAAGGAAAGTTGCATCCATTGACCATCTCGGGTGGTGGGTCTATGAGTATGAAGATATTGTTCCAGAAAGTCAAGGCCATTTATAACCCCGACAAGGACGTTAAGTAATTTAGAGGTTTTTAACTTAACTATAATATTTAGTCAATTTTGAGGTTAAATATTATTCTCTATCGTTAGTTATATACCATGTCGGACTTCAAGACTGCTTTACTAACAGACCCCCGCCTATCTCAAATCAGTGATAGCCAAATTTATGCCGTTCAAAGCGGTGCGAGTAATAATACCCATCAGTCTTACGAGGCTGTAAGTAAATCTGCCAGTTCATTGGTTTTCAACGTTCAATGCCCATCAGAGAGTGTTGTAGTTGATAGAGAGATCCTTATGGAAGTGAAAGACTTTACATTCCGTGTCACAAAAAGTGGAATAGCCGATGGAACCCAAAACGTATTTGACTTTTCAAAGCAGGACGCTTTAGGACCTTTTCCTTTGAACTTTTCTTTTAATACATTGACATCTCAAATTAACAACAGTAGTGTGACCATGAACAGTAAGGATATTCTTCCATTTTTGGTTAGAATGAATGACGCTGATAGACTTTACAAATACCACGCATATACCCCTGTTCTACCTGATCAAGAATACCTTAAATATTCTGATGCTCAAGATAGAGATAACAATCCTTTAGCAGATGGTTCAAAGGCAGGACATAATGCTATCAAACCAAGAGGTTCTTTTGTTATCAAATCAATAACTTATGCTGGTTCAACCGCAACCGATACCCCTACCGCCCCAGCATCTGGTGGACCCCATAATATTACCGCTACAATTGTATGTGACATTACAGAGCCTGTTATGTTATCCCCTTACATCTTCGGTGCTCCAGACTACAACTGTGGTGGTTTCGTGGGTATCAACACATTGAACTTGGTAGGAAACTTAGATAGTAAGCCTCATAGAGTATTTAGATGCTCTGAGGCAGGTGTTGGTGCAAATGTTACCAGTGATTGGGGTCTTGCTTCGGATTCTAACCCCTTCAGAGGCAGTGCCAGACTATTGGTTAACTACCTATCAACCCAATCTACTCAATTGATCCCATCAAGACAGGTTCTTCCATACATGGATTTCCCCCGTTACTTATCAACTGGTTCTGCAATGAATGGTGGCACATCCGCAACTGTCCGTTCCCAGAACATTCAATTGAACCAAATCCCAGATAAATTCATCTTGGCAGTGAGAAAGAAAATGACTGACCAATCAAACACAGACAGTGACTCTTTCTTCCCAATTGAGAAAGTGACTGTTAGTTTGAACAACCAAAGTGGACTACTTTCATCCGCAAGTCCTCAACACTTGTGGAAGATGAGTCAGGAAGCAGGTTCAACTCAAACTTGGAGTGAATTCTCAGGTGAAGTTCATATTGGTAGCGGATCCGAGAAAATCCCAACAACTGGTTCTATGCTTGTATTATCACCCGCTCAACATCTATCTTTGAGTGCTATGCTTTCATCTGGTTCAATTGGACAATTCTCAGTTCAGTTTGATGTTACTGTTAAGAATCCTTACGGCGTAGAACTTACTCCTGAATTATGCTTGGTATGCGTAAACTCGGGTATCATGGTCAACGCAGCAGGTTCAACGGCAGTATACACTGGTATCCTTACCAAGGAATTGGTTGTATCCACTCAGACCGAGCAAGAGATTCCTCCACTTGAGAGACCAGAATACGAACGCATGGTTGGTGGAGCATCATGTAACATTGGTTCTCTAAGAAAAATGCTTATGGGCAAATTAGGAAGAGTTAGAGGATCATCCAGTGGTGGTGCCATGAGCGCTGGAGTTCGCCGATTCGCATAAATCTTAATGTATGGTTAATTTAGAGTATTCTTTCGGCCACCCATCTTCTTTGCTAACTATAATTACTCGGCTTGAAATATACCAAAAAAATTATATATTACGATAATGTATAATTTACCTATATAGCAATGTATTCCAACTACAATAACAACTACGCTACTCCTCAGAACGCAAGTATTGCTATCCGATTAGCCGACCTGGAAGATTTACAACAGGGGTATCCTTCTCAATTTGTTGAACGTGATCCTCAGCCTGATATTTATCATCAACCAAGTCGGGTCTATGGAGATATTGGTTTGGGACAAGGTAACCCTGAACGAGATATTAGGGGTGCCGATACTACTTTAGACCATTTAGCCTATCCTACTCCAGGAACCATAATGGATAGGTCTGATACTATGGGGGTTATGCCTTCCAATCAGCCATTTAGACAGGCTCAAATATATGTAAATGAAGAAGCAGCCAGAGGGACTTATCAAGATACCCGTATGGATGGGAAACGAGGTGAACGTTCTGCTAATGCTATTGGACGTGGAAGAGGTAGACCACGTAAAGGTGCTGAACCTCAACTTGTTGTAGCCAAGAAAGGTATCATTAGACAGTTCGTCAAAGGACCTGTGAGAAAATCTACCCCTGCCAAGAAAAAGGATGATGATGATTCCAAGGTTCCAAGTAAAATGTCAATATTGAATAAAGTATTGTAATTACCGCAAATACATATTAAAATTTATTATATGTTGTATTGTATATATCATATAAGCATGCCACGAAAACCGCAATCCGCAAAAGTGAACGAGGGAGAACCCGAATTTGATTATGTTGAAGGAAATATGGCCACATCGCAAATGGGAACATCTGGCTTCAAAGCACCAAGTAGTTTAGGCTCAACTGCTCAACCTGGCGCCAATCCATATAACTCCTATTTACATCCTGAATTATCCATGGCCAATCCTGTTGGTGGTGGTAGACCCGATGCTGATTTACAGAGAGTCATTGGTGGTAAAATCAATATCAAAAAAGTTGGCAAGGCTGTTAAAAAGGCTTCTGAAACCAAGACTGGACAAGCAGTCAAAAAAGCCGCTATCAAAGAAGCCAAGAAGCAAGGACCCAAACTTGCCAAGGCCGCCATTAAATCCGCATTATCATCTGGTGATTCTTCCGAGCCAGCAACAGGTGGTTCAAGAGAAGCCCAACTTGAGAAACTTGTAAAGATGCTTTTGGCTGAACGCAAAGGTGGTGACATCTCGGGTGGTAAGAGAAAGGGTATCAAGAAAGTTGGACATGCTGTTAAGATGGGAGCAAGAACCAAAATCGGAAAGAAAGTTTTGAACACCGCTATTGATGCTGCCCCTGCTTTAGCCGCTGAAGCCGCAATCGCATCTGGAAACCCAGAATTAGCCCCCGTAGCCGCTATCGCAACCCAACAAGCATTGAAAGGTAAGAAACGTGGAGGAGGTGCTCCATCCGCAAAAAGATCCGAACGTGGTGCTATTGTTAAACGCATTATGGCCGAGCGTGGTGTTTCTCTTCCTCAGGCTTCCAAAATTGTCAAAGATGAAGGACTATATTAAATAGTTATCTCTTGTTAACATATATAGTATGATACCAAGATACCATGAGCGAGTTGTTAGACGACCAACCATTTACGGGACTTATATCGGCGGGGGGAGTCCTTTTTCCGATGACTATATTCAATACCTTAAGGCGTATAACGAGGGTTCTGATAGCGGACGTTCACAGAAGGATGTTACGGATCCCTCTTTACGTTTTGTTAGTGATAAAACTGAGCGAGGGGCTGATTTGGCTCTCAAAGGTGCTCAATCCAAACAATTCCAAGGACTCAAAAACAGAGTGATATTGAATCCTTTAGGTGAAGGTATTACTGGCAGTATGAAAATCGTTGGCGTCCCTGACCCTGTTGCCAACCGATATGGAGTCAAAATTACTGACGATATGGCTGATGCTACTTCGGGTGACCCAGATAAAATGCTATCTTCCAAAACAGTTCGGGGTGTCAATAGTGCTTCCAAGGCTGTCTCCAAAAAAGCAAAAAGAATCTTTAAAAGATAAATACAATTTATAGAATATTATATATACAGGTATATATACTAATGTTGCCCCATTATCAAACCCGTGAACTTGAATACGACAATAATGTTAAGAGAAGAGTTGGTCGTATGCTCAAAAGCAAATACGAGAACGAGGTTGTTATCAGCCATGAGTTATTAGATCCGATCGCCCAGCAGAACTATGATGCCTTTGAGAAACTCATTTATCTTGTATATGGGTTACTTCAGGAAGCCTTGATGAATTTAGTTTCGGTTGGGAATGTCAATAGACGTGATACAGATATGAGGACGTCGCATCCTATTTTTAGCATTGGAACTCCTGTGAGAAATACTTCGGGGCGTGTTCCTTCTTATTCGTCTCCTGAACCTGGTTCTAAAAGAAGGAGAGGAGGTGCGATGGATGATACAACCGCTTCCATTGACCACATTGAAGGACATATTGACCATGCTTTAGCGCAAAACCGTGATGCCATCTTAAAATCTCTTGGTGGTGCTTCTTCTTATACCCAAAAAATGAACCAGGTATTGAGATTGGGCGTTGAACTCAGAAATGCATCCAGTAAATTGGCTACTTATCTGAACAGTCTATCCCAAGACCAAGTGGTTAGAATTGAAACTCTTATCAATGACATCCTTTCTTCTTTATTCCCTGGTATCAAACTATCCGTTCAGAATGAATACGATCAGGCCAAACAATCTGGGTTATCAGCGAGACCCGAAATCAAAGCCACGAAAGATGTTACAGACAAAGTTGAATCAGCAGTCATTGGCCAATTCAAAAAAATATCAGATGTGCTACAAACATACAATCCTATTTCCACTACAGTAAAGGCACCTACCGTCAACCATGGTCAAGGTTCAATTCCAGGTATGGATTCTGCTTATGCCTTGGACAGGGGTAATTTCCTGGGTAAATATGTATAAGCACTATTATGTTATGTAATAATATAGTATGCCTAAACCAAATAATCCCGAACTATATGAACAAGTGAAGAAAATGGCTGATAAGAAGTATAAGAAACATAGCGCCTATAAAAGTGGATGGATTGTGAAAACATACACCGATTTGGGTGGAACGTATAAAGGTAAGAAACCTAAGAACGAAGGATTGAATAGATGGTTCAAGGAAGAATGGAAAGATTATGCTGGGATGAATTATCCTGTATATAGACCTACTAAACGAGTCACCAAAGAGACTCCATTGACACCTAAAGAGATTGACCCCAATAATCTTCTTTCTCAAGCCGTCTTGAAACAAGTCTTCAGAGGAAAGGAAAATTTACCACCGTTCATAAAAGACCTTATATAGAATTTTCTTAACTACTGTATATAGTAATTATGAAAGGAGGCGCTCTGTCCGCTAAAACAATCAAAGACTTGCTAAATGCTTCTTACTCCAAAAAGCAACAAAATATCGGTGACTATGTGGTTGACCATGAATTATCGGGTCAGCGTGCCCAAGTATATCATAATCCCATTACTGGTCGGGTTGCTGTTGTTCATAGAGGGACTTCCAGTGCTAAAGATGCTTTGACTGATGTTGGTATGGTTTTCGGTAGGACCAAATCTTCCAAGAGGTTCAAACATTCTAAAGATATCCAACGGCGAGCGGAAGAGAAATATGGGCATGAAAATATTTCTACATTGGGACATTCTCTCGGGGCTCGTATTGCCGAAGAAGTTGGTTCCAAAACTGGGGAAGTCATCACGCTAAATAAACCGACTCTACCCATTGATTTGCTTAAAGGCAAGAAAGTTAGTGACAAGCAATATGATATCCGAACTACATATGATCCTGTATCTGTCTTAAGACCTGCTCAACGGGGTGACAAAACTACTACCATTAAAAGCGAATCATTGCATCCTCTCAAGGAACATACCGTTAACGTTCTGGATAGAATTGACGAAGAGACCATGATTGGTAGAAACCCAGAACCTAATTAGTTTAGCCTTTTAATTAGATAAGAATATTTTGTATGTTGTATGTATACTAAATATGGCATCCAATTATGTGCTCAATCAAAAGATAACTGCGGCTTTGGCGAAAAGTCAGGAGGCTCTTGCGGCTGCTCAAGGTGGTGGGGGAGGCGGTGGTGGTGGGGGTGCTCCTGAAACTCTCGCTGAAACTTTACTGACATCTGGAACTATAAACAGTGGTCCGTTGAGTGGACAATCCGCTGGGGCTGGTAATGCTTTCAACCAACCTATTACCAATGGTGGTGAAATAGAATCTACCAATCATCAAATTATTAAGGCGAGCCAAATCTTGGGTGGAAATGGCACTGCCCTCGGTGATGTTACTTATGACTCCGCAAATGGGGATAATCTTCTTATCCAAACAATAGGGACGAGAAATATTCAGATTGGTGAGACTTCGGGGACTGATAAAATTGGTATTGGAAAGGTTCCAGGTTCTGGGCCTAAAATTCAAGTTGCTGGAAGTCTCCCC
>Ga0181389_1000732_pt1 | contig 13306 bp, 13 predicted proteins | sample 12SPOviralmetaG_FD_130121 | JGI IMG/M metagenome (GOLD analysis project Ga0181389, IMG submission 130121) | Marine viral communities from the oligotrophic San Pedro Time Series (SPOT) site, San Pedro Channel, CA, USA - 12 SPOT_SRF_2010-06-29 | ecosystem: Environmental > Aquatic > Marine > Strait...
TCTAACTCTAATAACTAACTATACATACCCCCAAATGTAAAATTACCCCCTTTTTATCTTACTTACATTTTTATATACAATTTTATTCTAATATTAAGACAATTCTTCTTTTATTGATTTTATGGTTTTTTATTCTTCTTCTTCTTATCTTCCTTACAAAAATATATAATATAAAAAAATTGAAATAAAGACAAGACACCTAAATATATTATAATTATAAGATGATTGAGTTTGTGATGGAAACTATTGATAAGACACTTAAATATTATTCTAAAAAATTTAACTATATTAAAATAATTGAACTACCAAAAGAATTAATAGATGATATAGTAAAAAGAGTGGATAATATGAGCGGTTGTTTTGGAGCAGATTATATTAACCATAAAATTTATACATATCTTATTGAATATGCTTATGATAATGATTTAGAATGAGTTGATTGTTTTGTTGATTTTGAAGAGATAGATAATTAAAAATTGTATAGTATAATATAAATAAAATTGATGTAAAAACAATTAAATAATTTATGATAATCATAATGGATTTTCATAATAAAAAAGATACTTATAAAAATCATAATTCAAAATGGATAAAAGAAGATATAGATAAAGTAAAAGATTTGATTAAAAATAAAACATTATTAGATGAGGATATATCATTAGATTTTGGAAGAACTAAAAACGCAGTTAAAATTCAAATACTAAAAATGTTATATGAATATTATGATAAAAATGAAAATGATAATAATATTGATGATGGATTATGTTGTATAAATATTGATAAAGAAACATTTATATTAAAATATAATCAATATATAGCAAATAAAGAAATTAATAAAACTATTAAAGAGCAAAATAAGCCAAAAACAAAAACTATACAAGAACAAATTGAAGAATTAAATCAAAAATTAGATTTAATAATTAAAAGATTGAATACATTAGAAATTGAATAATATAAAGACAATTTATAAATAAATTAATATACTAAAATAAAATATATTCTAGTATATTAATGGTTGGCTATTTAACTATAAATAATGATGAATTAAACAATATATTATTATTATTATTTGGAACAACTAATATAAAACTTATTGAAGAACCAAAAGATAATTATATAAATATACAAAATAATAATGTAATATTAGTTAATTGATTTCTATTTTTCTATTAATATCTAAAATTATCTTTATATAATATATAAAAATATGGGAAGACGCAGAACAAGAAGTAGAAGAACTAAAACAAGATGCTCTAAAAGAATTAAAAGAGTATGCTGTAAAACACGCAAAAGAAAAAGTAGTAGAAGAAGAAGATAAATAAACCATAAAAAATATAAATAGAGTAATTCATATAATTAACATAAAATTATAGAACTTTTTAGAAACTTAATAGAAACTTATAACAAATTTTATAGAAATTATAGACAAATATTTAGGGATTTTTTTAATTATATGATTTAGTAAAAAATTATATAATTATCTGTAAAATATCTAATATCTCTCGTTTTAAATTATCAATACCAATAGAACATATTGATTTATCTATTTCTATAACAGATGAATTTTTTATAATTTTTGTATTATAATTATCAAAATCTTTTATACATTTACAGAAATATAAACCATCTTTAAAATTCCATATTAATATTGCTGAATTGTAATGTTTATTAATTTGTTTTATTTTAGTTGAACCAATAATAAAAGTATTATAACTATTAGAAGAGCGTGATTTGAGTTCTAAATACATCTTATTTTTGTTATTATTTTTATCAGTAATTTCATAATCCACATTAGAATAATAATCAGTTATAACTTTTATATTTACATAATCTTTTAATACTGAATATAAATTAAGAGCAAATACATTTTCCAAATTATCAGTATATGAAACATTTATGGTTTTTAATTCCAAAGTCATTATAATTTAATTATATATATTTAAAGATAAATTAAAATAAAAATATAACTTAATTATATAGAAATGACTAAATATTTAGAGATAATTAAAAAAGAGATTGATGAAACCGGATTAAGCGATGTTAGTAAAAAAGTTATTAAATCCACATTAACCAAAATAGAAAAAATGAATAAAACAAGCGAAGACGCATATAAAAACCCTGATGATTTAATTAAATTGATTAAATTGTTCTTAAAGAATAATGAAAACCTGAATACATCACATACATTTATAGCACATATTAAAAGTGTATTAAAACATACAACATTAAAAGATATGATTAGTGAAACAGACCAAAATGAGATTGAAAAATTATTTTTAAAATATAAAAATTTAAAAGAGCGTAAAGATGACGCAGAAGAACCAAGTAAAAAACACCAAGAGAATTATATACCTTATGATGATTTGGTTAAAAAATATAAACAAGTAAAAGATAAACTCAATTGGAAAGATAAATTAATGTATGGTTTGTATGTATTACAACCACCATTAAGAGCAGATTACGGAGATGTTAAATTAATATTAGATAGTGATGATACTGATTATAGCGATATTAATAAGAACTATTTTTTAATAGATAAATCAAGATTTATAATTAATCAATACAAAAGCAATAAAGTAATGAATAAAGACGGAGAATTTATACATAAACCGCTTATATTTGATGTAGATAATGATGTATATGATTTAATATATGATAGTGTTAAATTGGGTATTGAAGAATTTGGAGAAATGAGAAACTACCTTATTGAAGACCGATTTGGTAAGGCAATGAAATCTAATACATTATCAAAAAACATAACAAGAATAAGTATGAGTTTATTTGGAAAACATATCGGTATTCAAGAAATACGCACGATTTACTGCTCTCGTTTTCAATTACAAGATGAAGATTGTGCGATTGAAACTATAATAGAAGATGCTGGTAAAATGGGTCATCAAATATCAACACACATAAAGAAATATATGAAACGATATTTAAAACCTAAATAATTTATAAAATTGATATAAAGAATAAAAACATATAAAAACATATAAAAGCAGATGCCGAATTATGATAATGGTAAAATATATAAATTATGGATACACGAAACAGATGATATTTATATTGGAAGCACAACTCAAAATTTAAGTCAAAGATTAGCACAACATAAGAAAGATTATAATAAAAATGTTAGGTTTTGTAGTTCTAAAATTTTATTTGAATTAAGTGATGATGTTATGATTGAATTAATTGAAGAATATAAATGCGATAATAAAAATCAATTAGAAAAGATTGAGGGGGAACATATTAGAAATAATAAATGTGTTAATAAAATTATTGCTGGTAGAACAAGAGAAGAATATGTATTAGAAAATAGAGAAAAAATATTAGAAAATAAAAGAATATATACATTAGAACATAAAACCGAAAAATGCGAATATGATAAAAATTATAGAGAACAAAATAGAGATAAAAGAAATAAACAAAAACAAGAATATTATAATGATAATAAAGTTGAAATTTCACAAAAAAGTAAATTATATAGAGAGCAAAATAAAGATAAATTAAAAGAAAAAAGTAAATTATATAGAGAGCAAAATAAAGATAAATTAAAAGAAAAAAGTGATTTATATAGAGAGCAAAATAAAGATAAAATTAATGAAACACGCAGAGAAAAAGTTGAATGCGAATATTGTAATAAATTATTTAATAGAACATCATTAATAAGACACATAAAAACAATTCATAAATAGATTGTAAAAAATAAATAATTTATATGTTTTATGGTATTATTATTATCTTCTAAAATATAAATATAATTATAAATATATATAAAGACAAATTTAAAATATTTAGTAATAATATAAAATGCCGAAGTGTCCTAATGGGAAGCATATACAGACTTTTTTATGTAATTGTAAATTTCAAAATGAGTTAAATAATGATAGATTGGATAGTATTTATAAAGTTATAGTAAGTAGAGTTAAACATTTATCTAATAAACAGAAAGATAAAGAATATTTAATGATGATGGAACAATTTAATAAAAAATTTTATGAGACTTGTGATAAGTGTAGTTATAGAGAATATAGTAATAATTTAATAGCATTATCAAGACCATTACAAAATGATTTTAAAAATATAAAATTTAAAAAATTTAGAAAATCACCAAAGCGAGATGATAATATAATTACTAACTTTTTATATAATATTTGTTATGATGGTATTAAAGAAATTCATTATCCAATATATCTAATTAATTCATTAATAAAAATATTTAATACAACAACATTTCAGGAATATATTAACGAGTTTGATTGTATAACAGAAGATAATAAAATAGCAAAAACAAATATTTATGCTATAAATCCAATTGGTATTGAATTAATTGCTAATGATAAACCGATGGAATACCATAATATAAAAACATATTCATTTCAATATCCTAATGATAGACCAAAATTAATAACTGATTACCGAGTTAATAAAATTTTTTATTACAAAACAAAATATTTATATAGTGCTTTTTATCATAATGATAATTGTTATTTATATAGAATAAGAGTTGATAAGATATATTTATTTTATAATGATAATGTTTTACCATTCAAAGATGTATTTTGCTTATTGTTTTATGAAGATAAGTTAATAAGAGAACTATTAAAAAATAATAATTTATTATTAGAGTTAAAAATCCAAGTTGTTAATGTTGGTAAAGATGGTAATAAGTATGTTAAAAAATTTGATTATAATAAAGTTAAAAAAGAACAACATAAACATTTATTAATAGACCAAGTTATTAATCAATCATTAAAAGAAGTATATATTGTAAATGAAGATGGTATTAATTTATTTGATAAATCATTATTAACTGATACAGAATTAAATGAATTATTTAATCCAAAAACAGAAACAATAGAACCAATTACAAATGGAGATATAAGCGATAAAGTAATTGAAGAAACCGCTTCAAACTCGGTAGTTTGTAAAGATATTATTGAGTATAGTAGCGATGATAATAGCGACGAAGAATTAATAATTGAAACCGCAACGCACTCGGTAAATGATGAACCGCACTCTGTAAATAATGAACCGCAATATGTATTTAGTTATAATAAATTTATTGAATTTACTGATTATGACACATATATTATTGAGAGAAGTATATATAATAAATTAAAAGATAATGATAAAATGAGATTACTGATTAAGCCATATAATACTATAAATATCATTAAAAATATTAATAAAACATATACTAAACAACGATATTTTAATGTAATTTTATTTAATGATAATACAAAAACATTATCTAATCAATACCATATTTATTTGGATAATGATAATAATATTAAAAGCATAACAGAAATAAATAATTTAATTTAAAATAAAATTGATTTAAAAATTTACATAAAATAAATATATATAAAGACAATATGAATAATAATATTATGGAATTACCTGATGAAATAGTATCACTTATTTATGATTTTAATAGACCCAAATTAGGATTTGAATTCAAAAAGAACCAAAAATTTAAATGTGATGGGTTTTATATAGAAATTACTGATGTTAAAACGCGACCATTTTATAATGAAATTTGTATAAGGGGTTATAGATGTTTTGCTAAAGAAAAATGTGGGTTTTTCACCACTATACCAATAACAAATAAATATAAAGATATGTGTATTGATAAAAATAATTTTATTGGTTTTGAAGTATCAAAAGAAACGCTTATAAATTAAAAGCATTACTGAAATAAATAATTTAATTTAATAACATATACTATTATTATATGGAATGTAATATATGTTATAATGATAACAAAGTAATAAAATGTAGAAAATGTAATTTTTTTATTTGTAGAGAGTGTTTGATTAAATTAGATAATGAAATGATAAATGATAAAATTTATTATAATTGTTGTGTATGTAAAAGCAGTAATGTATTTAATATTAAAAATTTACAAAAAACTAATCTTATTGAATATACTAAAAAACTTAATCAAAAAAATATAATACCAAAAGAGATAGAAATTGTTAATTATAATGAAATACCGATAATTATTTTTAATATACCAGTTTTTTCTAAAAAAATTATGTATCATAATAAAAACATAATATTAATTAAGACAATCGCAGATTATAACTATATCCATTATACTATTGATACAGATTTATATGATATACCAATACAAAAACTAATATATGAAGATAATTTATTTTCCATAAAATCTATAAAATCTATACAAAATTATTATTTTTATAAATGTTTTAATGAAAGCGAATATGGATTGATAGAAGACTATAAATTATACAAAATTATACAAAATGGATATATAGACAGATATATAGACAGATAGATAGATATTTAGGAAATATAAAGATATTAAATAAATATATTTAAAGACAAATTATAATAATATAGTAATATATATATATATAAGATGCCTCACAAGATTAGTCAGGGTGGTCGCATTAAACACGATAAAACAACCAATTACTCAATTCTTTTAATTTATTGTAAGACAGATAAAAATAAAAAATTTTTAGATTTTACAACAACAACTAATATACGCAACTATAAATATCTTATTATGAAAAAGAAACTTACTGACCCTAAATATGAAAATTTAGTTTTAATTAAGACCATTAATGAGAATGGTGGAATAACGAATTGGATTATTGAACCATTAGAAAGTTTAGATGCTAATTATTTTGATACTCAAAAAAGAATGAATGAAATAGCGAGTAAATATAGTATTAAAACTAATATTTTTGATGATGATATGGTAAATATTATGAAACAAGAATTAAATAAATCGCCAAGTGAAACAAGTGAAGAAGACCATAAAGAAATTAAAGAAACAATTGATAAAGAGAAAGATATTTTATATGAGTGTGAATGTGGTAGTAAATTTAAAAAGTCAAATTTAAGACATCATATTAAAACTCAAAAACATATTGATTTTATGAAAAAAAGCGTTGAAACCGCAACGCACTCGGTAAATAATGACAATAATAAATTAACAGAAATAGATGTTGTTAATTTAACTTGTATTGATTGTAAAGCATAAAGCATTATTACAATAAAATTTTTTATATTATAATTATTTATAGATTGTTATTTTTCTATAAATAATTATGTTATTTTGTAAGATTTGGAGAATAATAATAATAATTCAATACTTATTCTATTATTTTATTACTTTTATGTATTGTATATTATTTATGTATTTTATGGTTAATATTTTATCTTCTAAAATCATAGAAATATAATAAAATTAATTAATTAAATATAAATATATATAAAGACAAATTTAAAATATTTAGTAATAATATAAAGAATGTTGAAAAATAAGAAGTTTATACATTTGAATGATAGAAAGAATGAGTATAATGCTTTAAATTATTCAAAGCAAAATGGTTTAAAAATATTAGCAATAGATATTAAATATTTTGATAAAAAAACTAATGGTTATAAGAATTGTTATAATTTTTTATGTTTAAATAGCGATGACTATTATAAGTTTATTAAAAAAGAGATTGAATATATTGAAGTTATTAATGAATTTAATAGTATTGAAAAAATCCATAATAATTTTAATTTTGAAGTATTGACTAATAATAAGAGAAAACTATATTTTGATATAGATAAGACACCAAAATGTCATATTATCAAGGCAATAGATTTATTGAAAAGTCAGGTAAAAATTCACTTGAATATTGTAGATGAACCATTAATATTTATTAGAGAAAATCATTTTAAAAGTGATAATGATTTATGTTCCGTTCATATTATTTATAATAATTATTCACTTGATTATTTACAACAAAGAGAATTAATAAAATTTATTCAAACATCTTTTTTAGATATTGAATTGGATATAGATATAAGTGTATATAAGAAAGTCCAAAACTTTAATTTACCATATAATACCAAGCAAAAATATAAAACCAATTTTTTTATACCATTTAACGATTATACAAAAAAATTATATGATGATAATATTAAGAATGTTTTAATAAATGATACTAATGGAACAGAACTTATACAATTTCAAAAAAAGTTTATCAAGGAAACCAATAAAGATAATAATGATTATGAAGTTATTATGAGTGATAATCATAAATTAATTGATGATTTAATACAGCAATTACCAAGTCAATTTTATAAAAACAATAATTTATGGAAATTATTAATCCATTATCTATATACTAATGGATATGATTATATTAAATTTATGAAACATAGTGCTAAAATGATTAATTTAGAATATACAGACGAGAGCATATATGAATACATAGAAACAAAGATAAAAGTAATATTTATGAATACTAATCATATATTTAATGTTATAGCAAATAAATATAATTTATATTTTGAATTTAATAAGCATTATACATTAGATTTTATAAAATGGGTTAGTTCTATAAGTAAAATAGATGAGAAAGAATTAATATCAAAAATAGATGATTATTATGAGAAAAATGCTAATAAAAAAAGTCAAAAAAAAATAAAATTAAATGGTTTTACTTTATTATTGAGTAGTCAAATTTTATTATCAAATAAAACATTTTATTATTATCCATTATCAAAAATAGAACCAATCTCTAATTATAAAAAACAAAGTGAAGTTATTGATATTAAAGCATTACAAGAGCATATTAAAAATATAAGTGATAAAAAATTATATAGATTATGTGGAGTTAATGCTAAATATGGTTCAGGTAAATCATTTTATATTGTAATGGAGTTGTTAAAAAAGACAAACTATAAAATTCTTATGCTTACAGATAATAACGCCTTGAATAGTGAGAATTTATCAAAATATAATGTATTTAATGCTGTTAATCATATACAATTACAAAATAAGTTAATAACATTACAAGAATTTAATGAAGCAAGAATAGCAATATGCTCTCCTGAAAGTATAAATAAATTATATAACGATTATGATATTATAATATTAGATGAATATGAAACATTAACAAATCATTATTCAAGTGAAACGATGAATAAGGAGAAGTCAAGTGATTTTGATAAATTTATTAAAATAAAACAGAAATTATTAAATTCAAAAAGTATATTTTGTTTAGATGCTGATTTATCATTAGAACGAATGAGTATAATTGAAAATATTATTGATTGTAAAGCAAAACTATTTTATTGTGAAAATAATAATTTTAAAGATACAGACCATAACATTTATTATAGTAGAACAGAATTTATAGCAAAAATTTATGATGATTTAAATGATAATAAAAGAGTTAGTATTTGTTCTAATGGTAAAAAAGAATTAATATTATATAAAAACTTGATTACTGAAAAATTTACAAGAAGAACGATGATTATAACGAGCGATGAATATGTAAAATTAACTAATTGTAGCGTTGAATTATTGTTAAAAAAAGAAGTTTTAGAAAATTTGGAACAATATATTATTGATTATGATATTGAAGTATTATTATATAGTTCTACCATTAAAACAGGAGTAAGTATTAACAACCCATTATTTAATAAATTATATGCTATTGGTTATAATTTAAATGTGTGTAATTCAAGAGAATTTATACAGATGTTATACCGACCAAGAAAATTAATTGATGATACAATAAATATACATTTTAAATCTTTTTATAATAAATATTCTAATGGAACTAATAAAAAATTATTAGAATTTAATTTAAGAGCATTATTAAAACAAAAATATAAAGAACAATTTAATACTGATATTTTAGATAATGATTATTTTAATTTAAGATTATTAAATGATATGGAGAATAATTATAGCGAAAAATGTTTTAACCAAGAAACAATAACAAGGTTAATACAACACGGATTTAAAATTAATTTAATTTATAATGATTTTTCTAACAAGGAGATAAATAAATTATATACCGATTTACAAGTTTTATTAAAACAAGAAACATTAAATAAAATAACTGAATTATCATTAATAGACCAAGAACAATATGAGATTATACATAATCAAGAAACTAAAACAGAACAAGATTGTTTATTAATTGATAAGTATTTTTTATATAAAAATAGTGGAATAGAGCAATATAAAGATAAAGAATTATTTTATGATGATAAAAGAGATACATTAACAACCGATATTCATAATAATATGGAATATATTGAAACTCTAATAAAAAATAAAGATTTAATTGATAGATTTAAATTAAACGATAATAGATTTATTAATAACGATATTCAATATATAGATAATAATGATAAAAAATATATTCAAAATAGTAAATTAAATGAGTTATTAGATTTTTTTGGTTGTGATAATTTTTATAATCAAATATGTAATGATAAATTAAATAAATTAATATTAAATAATAAATCATATATTCAAAAGAATTTTAATCATTATCAAAGCATATTATTACAAACAAAAGATGTAAATTATGAGATTGAAACCAAAGATGAATTACTAATTAAAAATGTTATAGCATTATTAAAACGATTAGGAGATTTTGGAGTTTATTGTGGATATTTAAGTAGTGGTAATATGTATTATGATAATAAAAATTGTGAATACAAATATAATCATAAAGATAATGCGAGATTATCAAATAAAAATTCAATATTTTATATAGTAAATAGAATAAAACACTTATTTAATTTTAATAATTATTATTTTAATTATTTACATAATAACATTAAAAAAGTTTATATAGATGATAAAATATTTATTGATAATGGAGAGAAAAGTATTATAAATAAAAAGATTACAAAAGTAAATAAAAATAGTTCTGTTATTGAGAATGGTAAAAAAGTGAAATCAAAAATGTTAATAGAAACAGAAGAGCAATTGTTTTATAATAAAATTAATTTATATGATAATAAAAATGAATGCGGTATAATTAAAAGTAAATTTGTTGAGAGAATACAATACAAAAATGTAGATGATATTAATATAAAATCTAAATTTATTTATGATGGTAATAGAATTAAAATAAAATTATATTTACCAAAACTATTTGATAATATAATTGAAGATACAAGTATTTATGTTGAAGAACCAAAAATTAAAGAAACAAAAGAATTTTATACTAATAAAAAATTACCGATTATAAATAAAGGCGTTTATCAAGGTTTTACTATTGATAAAAAAAATTATAAAATAATGAATTATGAATTTAAAAAAGAGATACAATATGCTATTCATATAAATCCATTTATTAAACATAAAAATATTTATAGACCATTTTATAAAGATTGGTTTATATTACAAACAGATTATAAAGAATATATAGATGATATTTTATATGTAAATGAAACATTAGATAATAAGATTGATTATGATAAAGAATATATTATAAATAATTGTGAAAATATTATTGAGAATTATGAACCAACTAATAAATTAGTTAATAATTTTATACCAATTAAAATTTATAGATATGGTATTAATTCAATAATCTTATACAAAAATGCTATTACAAATGAACCAATACCAAGTTATAATGGATTAAAAGAATTAAAAAAAAAAATTATAATTAATTATGATACAGATGAAGATGAATTATAATTTTATGCTTTTGTGAAATTCTTTTTTTTTAATGTTTTGCTGTGAGTTGTAAAATCTACTTTTATTGTTTTATTATTTCTATTACTTTTTATTACTGATGATGCTAATGATTTTATACTATTATTATCATCATTATTACTATATAAATATTTTTGTTTATAATGTTCTAATTCATCATTATCATTTTTATTTTTTATATCTATTGTTTTAATATTGTTTATAGTTGGTGGTTGAATAGTCATTAATCCATTTAATTTATCTTTTTCATTATGTTTTACTGGTTCTTTTACTGGTTCTTTTACTGGTTCTTTTACTGGTTCTTTTATTGTATTTATATTATCTAATTTATCAGTAAGAATTACATTTTTATTTTTATCTGTATTTATATTATCTGTTTTATTTGTAAGAATTACATTATTATCTTTTTTTATATCTTTTATGTCTTTTTGTATTTCTTCTATATATGGAGTAGATTTATATAATGTTAATTGATTTTGTTGATTAATATTATCATTATCTTTTTTGTCTATATTATCATAATAACTCTTATTCAAACAATCATTATCTCTAATATACTTATTTAAAACAGCGTTTAAATGTTCTCTGTTTATACATTCTAACTCTTCTTCTAATTCAATATATACATTACCTAATTTAAATAACTCAAAAGAAACAATATAATTATCCATATTATTCAAATAACGAGTATATCTGCTTTTAATAGCACTCAAACGCTTATGTAAGAATTGCGTGGTATAATCATAATAAATTACGCTTTTATCGTTGTAAGAACGAAGTGAGTAAATCTTATATTTTTTTAATTTATTTTCCATAATTGTCTATTTATATCTATAAATATCTTTTTTTGTCGTTTTTTACTAAATATTCTATAAATAATTAATCTTTTTTTATATAAATATATATAAATATGTAAGTTTAAATATAATATAAATAAAATTGAATATTATATAAAGACTTTTTATAAATATAAATATAATATAATATGAATGAATTACCAACGGATATTTGGAGAGAAATAATAGATATGTCTAAAATGACTATTAATGATAAAATAGATGAAGTTGGGACAATAAAAGAATTATTAGAAGTAGATAGATATTTAACAAGTAAAATAAAACAATCAATAAAAGAATTTAAAAGTCAATTTAAAACATTTGATATATTAGAATATTTTGATAAAGACCAAGATAGAACAATTTATTTATTATATGCTTACCAAGAACAACCAAAAACATATTATATAAATTGTTTTGAAGTTATACCAAGTCAATATTATTCTCTATATGGAAAATTTATACCAAAAGATATAAATAAATTGGTTGATATTACAGATAGAGATATAAAAATTCATAAATCAAAAAAAGATATTGATAATGAAAGAAAGCAAATTAAGGTTAATGTAAATGATATATTTATTCATAATATTAGATTATGGGACTATAATAATTATAATGTATATTTGAGTAATGTAAAAGAGTGTTATGACTATTATAATAATGGTTGTAAATATCTATTAAGTAGAGCAAAAAGAATAACAGAAAATAAGATTTATACTGAATGCGGTAGAGTTATTGATAGAAAATTTATTGTAGCATCTTATAGTGAATATAATGATAATAATAAAAATGAGAAATTAATAGAATATTTAAATGCTATAAAACTGAAACATTTTGAATAAAATCAATAAAAGAAGAATTGTCTTAATATTAGAATAAAATTGTATATAAAAATGTAAGTAAGATAAAAAGGGGGTAATTTTACATTTGGGGGTATGTATAGTTAGTTATTAGAGTTAGA
>Ga0181389_1000735_pt1 | contig 13261 bp, 7 predicted proteins | sample 12SPOviralmetaG_FD_130121 | JGI IMG/M metagenome (GOLD analysis project Ga0181389, IMG submission 130121) | Marine viral communities from the oligotrophic San Pedro Time Series (SPOT) site, San Pedro Channel, CA, USA - 12 SPOT_SRF_2010-06-29 | ecosystem: Environmental > Aquatic > Marine > Strait...
CAATGGAACAAAGAGAGAATGGCATACTGGGATGATAGACACGAAGATACTTTGAATAAAGATTATTATCTGCTTGATCACGAAGCGAGAAATTTAGAAATTGATGAACAATTAGGTAGAGACCCTTGGAGAGTCAACGGTTTATATGATTACCAACTGATAGATACCAAGTAGGAGATAAAATAATATAATGGCAGGAAAAAATCAATCATCAACATACAAGTTTAACAGCCAAGCGGGGCTTAATAACAAGGCCGGAGGCACGACGTCGGTACAGTTGGCTGAAGTAATGGACAACGTTGACTATGCTAGACTTGGTAGATTGCGTGTTTTCATACAAGGTAGCCAAGCAGATAAAACAGATCGAAACAACTGGAGAACAGTATTGTGGATGTCACCGTTTGCTGGTGCGACAAATCCTAGTTCACTTTTAAAAAGTGATGACGCCGAAACAGAAAACTTGTATGCGGCGACACAACGAAGTTACGGAATGTGGATGATACCACCTGATGTGGGAAACATTGTTGTTGTGGCTTTTGTTAATGGTAAAGAAAACAATGGTGTTTGTCTAGGTTGTGTATTCCAACCAAGTATCAATCATATGATACCAGGTATTGCCAAAGGTAAGACAACAGTAGCAAACACACCAACAGTTCCGGTAGCAGAGATCAACAGGGTTTCAGCTGAAGCTCAAAATATGAACATTTTTGAAAAGCTTGATAAAGCAAAAATGCCAGATCATTTATCAAAAGGAACATCAGATAACGTTAGACGTCCGGCACACACACCGTTCTATGACAGGCTGTTAGTACAGGGTTTAGAAAATGATAACATCAGAGGTTTGACAGATGCCAGTGCGAGGAGAGAATCACCAAGTAATGTTTTTGGTATTTTAACACCAGCAGGCCATCAATTTATAATGGATGACAAATCCGATGGTAGTCATATGAGATTTAGAACAGCCGGTGGTGCCCAAGTATTAATGGACGACCAAACTAGTACAGTATACGTTACAAACACAAACGGCACAGCCTGGGTTGAACTGTCTGCTAATGGTAAAGTTGAAATATGGGGTGCAGACACTATTGCTATGAGAAGTGAAAAAGACCTTAATATTAGAGCAGATAGAGATGTCAACATTGAATCAGGTAGACACATTAATATTAAAACGCACACTACTAAATCATCAGATCCACAAACACAACCAAAATCAACTGTAGACCTAGAAGATGTTTCAGGAAATGTATTCTTTGATGTCGCAGGACACTTTAAAGTAGCGTCAACAGAAGGTACTGATTTAAGTACACCACAAACAACAAACATATATTCGGGTGTAAATCATAATTTAACTGCTGTAGGTGTTAGTAATATTAACGCAGGTGGCGGACACTTTGAGACAGCACCACAAATACATATGAATGGTCCAGCGGCAGGCACAGCCTTGCCTGTTAATGCTATGGAACTACAAAAAGATGCAGATGGATTTTTATTCTATACTAACGTACTCGAAGAAAGGACTGCTGAAACTCCGGTATATGCTCCAAGGATAACTGAAGAAAGAATTGGATCGATATTAACAAGGTTCCCAACCAGAGAGCCATATCCATTACACGAATCACAATCAATTGAAAATTCTACTGTGGTTGATGCATCAGTCACTGAAAAACAAATTGAAGAAGCCAAGAAAACGTACAATGAAACAAAAGTACAAACAGAAGCAGAAATGAAATCTGTGACTGAAAAAGTAAACAAACAGGCTGAGATAAAAGATGACTATACATCATTGGTCGATGAAACTGTTGGAGCTATCACTGAAACTATGAAGAAGGTGACTAATGAAATAAAAGAGTTAATTAAGAAAAATAGCAACCTTGTCCCAGACTTAAACCTACAAGACCTAAATATTAAAAAGGCGTTTGATGATTTATTGTTTGTTAATGAAGATTTACAATCAAATATAATATTACCAAATTTGAAAGCAAAAGATTTATTAAGTAAACATTCACCTCAATCAATTGCTACTGCTGTTGTTAAAACAGTTAAAAAGGCTTCAAGCACATTTACAAATTTCAAAGACGTATAAAAAAGGGCGACACGAAGGCCGCCCTTAAAATAATCTAAATTTAAATTACTGTGCGTCTACTGGCACGTCTGCTGGTGTAAAGACACCTGATGAATATAAACCGATTGCAATAATAACTGCTACACCGATCCAAACCCATTTATTTTTTAAAAAATTCTTCATTGTCGTTTTCCTTCTAGTTAAGAGGGCGATACAATATACATAGAGATATCGCCCAACTTTTTAAATGATTAATTTATCTGTGATTTACTTTCTATTATAGATATGATACAAAATCCAAATACCTACTAAACCTAGTAATCCTTGATCACTAAATCCGCCAAGTATGCCTTGTACGTTACCTATTACTGAAATATTAGGCCAGAACGGGATGCCTTGACCTGAAAATAAAACTTCAAGCACAATGCCTAAAGCTATTAAACTTACGCCGACGTCAGCTAATGCGGCCGCCCACGATTTAATCTTACTTATAATGTCCATAACTTCCTCCTTTAACAATTTGTTTTCGTTGTACGTTATGTAATCGTAGTAATATTGTAATGTATATTTACGGCAAAATCAACCAGTTAACTACCCATATTTTGATTAACGTTGTAAAACAGCGATTATTTTGGCAAAATTTGTTGATAAGTCATAAAAAAAGGGCGACAAAAAGCCGCCCTTTAGTGTGATAACGTTAAAGGTCTAATTACGCAACTTTGTTAATTAGAGTCTTGCCATTGTCTTTTAAAAGAGCAATAACAGAATTTTTCATTCCTTTAGCAACTTCATAGTTTCCAGTTCCGATTACTCTTACTGAGAAATCATAACCTTTGCCCATCAAGTTAGTAGTTGGTGTAGATCTTTTCATTTTCAAGTTTTTGAACTTGATTACACCACCGTTTACGTTACCGTTTGTGTCAAGAGCATTTTTAGCCTCGTCAAGAAAAACGCCTACTTTGTTTTTCACGTTGCCTTTTGCAAATTCTCTTGTATATACTACGTATTGTTTTGTTCTAGCCATCTTAATGTTACCTCCAAGTAAATTAGCTAATTTATATGTTAAGTTTTTAAACATAATATACACATAATATACTATAAGTTGTTAGTTGTCAACCGGAAAAGATCTATTATTTTTCTAATTTAATTCCAACTTTTTCAAACACTTCTTCTGGATTGGTTTGTAATTGGTAAGATAAGTTGGCTAAATCATTCTCTATTTCTTCGTATAATTCTAAATTTTCATCTGAGACAATAGCATTGTTTAGTTTAGATTGGTACATTTCGCTAATTAGTTCAACTAAATGCACAGCTTTTGTGCGATCCATATGCCACCAGTCTTTACCACTGGTAAAATTTTTTAATTCTTCAGCCATACTATTATAGTATATGGTCTGCTATACGTAAGTCAATCAATTGTTTGGCTGTGAAGTATTGGTCACTTGGAGAATCCAATTTTTTTCTAACAGATGCCATTGTTGAACCAGTCGCTTCTTTCAATATTTTAAAGCATCTATCTTCACAATTATGGTTTTCTTCCATTTGTGATTTCATATCGTGCATCTTAGATTCCATTGCATCTGAATGTTGATGGTTCATTATACCGGTGTTGTATCCAATATATCGTTTACCCTGCTTTCCACTTGCAAATATTAGGAATGCCGCACTCATAATGGCACCAATTCCAATGGTGGAAATGTCGTGATAGCTCTTTTTCATCACATCAATTAAGGCAAAGGTTTCATAAAGATCACCGCCGGTAGAGTTAACATATAATTGTAGTGTTCGTTTGGGCTTTTTAGTTAGGTTGGCTGATACAATCCACTTGATCACTTTCGCTACATTTTCTTCTGTGATCTCTCCAGACAAATAGTGTACATCATTATCTAATAATGTAACGTCTATTCTGTCTTCTGCACCCCAATTTTCATATTTTTTCATCTTATTATTTGCTCACCGGTTGTACGATTATTATATACAACTATATTTATACTGTCAGCATTTTAAATTTGATAAGTAATTATATACGCATTTAAAAACCACTATAAATATTAGTAGAGAAGTAAATTATGGCATACAGTAGTTCAAATAGCGGGAATGTAAAAGTGACTCCATTTAGTGGAACAGACAGTGGAGGTACGACTTACAGAGGGTTCAGCACCGTGGCAGGTGTTAAATCAAACCAGCTCTATGATATGGATATTATCAAACAAGATTTGCTCAACCACTTTTATACTAGAAAAGGTGAAAGGGTTATGAATCCAAATTTTGGTTCAATCATTTGGGACTTACTTTATGATCCATTAGACGAATCAACCAAAGAAGATATAATGGAAGACTGCAAACATATTATTAATGCTGATCCAAGGGTTAGTCTAATCTCTGTAAATGTTGAAGATTTTGAAAATGGTTTGAATGTGATGATTTTATTGAACACTAGACCCTTCAACAAAAGAATTAACCTACAACTAGAATTTGAGAAAGAAACATTATAATGAGTCAGATAGTAAGACAAAATAATTTATTTTCAGCAGAAGATTGGCAGACAATCTACAGAACATTTTCACAGGCAGATTTCAAAGCATATGATTACGATTCAATTCGTGATTCGATGTTAAACTATATTCAAATAAATTATCCAGAAGACTTCAATGACTATATTGCATCAAGTGAATTTATTGCTATCATAGATTTACTTGCATTCTTAGGTCAGAGTTTGGCTTTCAGAACAGACTTAAACTCTAGAGAAAACTTTTTAGATACTGCTGAAAGAAGAGATTCGATAATTAGATTAACGAAATTAATCAATTATAGACCAAAAAGAAACACACCAGCAAGAGGACTTTTAAAAATTACAAAGATTAAAACTTCAGAACCTCTAGAAGATTCATCTGGAACAGAATTAACTAATGCAAATATTAACTGGAATGATGCAAACAATTCAGATTGGTACGACCAATGGTTGACAGTTTGTAATTCAGTTTTCAATTCAACAAACAGATTTGGAACACCCAGTAAGTCAGCTACAATTAATGCTGTTAAGACAGAAATTTATAATTTAAATTCTACAACAACGCAATCAGCTGTTAAGAATTTTACCGAGACAGTTGATGGAATTAGTACGTCAATTGATGTTGTCAAAGCAGACATACACAAAAATGGTTACCTTTATGAAATGTCTCCGGACACATCTGAAGCATTCAATTTTATTTACAGAAATGACAACCAAGGGTTCAATAGTGTCGACACAGGATTCTTTATGTATTTCAAAGAAGGTGATTTAGGATTCCAAGACTACTCTTTTGATAATCCTATTCCAAACAGACTCGTTAACTTAAATTATGCAAACATAAACGATATGGATGTCTGGGTGCAGAAGATTAATACAAATGGTGTGCCTACAGAGAAATGGGAATCAGTGCCAGGTCTTTTTGGACAGAACACAATCTACAACAGTTTAGCATTGAACACAAGAAACATTTATGCTGTACAGTCAAGAAATGGCGATCAAGCAACAGTATTGTTTAGTGACGGTAATTTTGGTAACGCACCTAAAGGAAACTTTAGAGTTTACTATAGAAGAAGTAAAGGATTAGGACAAATTCTTAAAAAAGACAGAATTAAAAATCAAGAGATATCAATCAACTATAAAAATGTTGATGGACAGGAGTATACTGCAACTGTGTCTTTGACACTAACAAACACAGTTACAAATTCACAAGCGGCTGAAACAGATACTGATATCAAAAACAACGCACCTAAATCTTTCTACACACAAGATAGAATGGTTAATGCCGAAGATTACAATATTTTCCCATTAACTCAGTCAACTACAATACAAAAAATGAAATCATTAAACAAAACACACATAGGTCATTCTAGATATATTGACATCAATGATCCAACTGGTACAGTTAAAAGTGTAAACGTGTTCGGTGAAGATGGTGTACTATATAAAAATCCTAACTTTACTTTAAGTACTGAGGAAATCACAGGTACTATTGTTGATACAACAAGTTATACGTATGTTATTGAAAACATACTAGCACCGTTACTAAAAAAGATACAATTACAAAATTTTTACTTCGACACTTATAAGACTGCTGTGGAAACAGACCACGATGCAAATCAATTTGTGATGAGCTTATCAGGTCAAAAAATATTATGGCAACCATTTGCTGTCGCAGGACAATCAAGCACAGGATTCTTTTATATTGGTAACTCACCAATAACAACTACAGGAAGACCAAACGAAGGACAGTTAATTACAGTTTACAACAACCCAGATGGGTCGGATGAGAAGCTTGGTTTTATTAGACCAGGAACTAAACTAGAATTTGTAGATGACTATACAGCACCAACTAAAACTACTTGGGCTACAGTAGTAAGCATAAGCAATGATGGTAGTGTGTTATCCAATGAGACAACAGGATCAGTTGTTTTAGATCAGTCAGTTACTGCTGGAATGAAAGTAAGAAAAATACTTCCAAACTTAAGAACCAAATTAAATGCATCAGAAAAATCTTTAATACAAACTGAAATGGAAAAAGGTGTTGATTTTGGTATTGGTTATCATTACAGAGATACAAGCACAAAAACAGAAAAATGGTATTTGGTAAGTGATGACTATATCAATCTTACTAATGACTTTGGTGTGGCAAACAATCAATCACAAGGTGGTACAACCACGTTGGCGGCGGACACCTCTTGGTTAATATATGCAAATTACATACCGGCGGCGGACTCTGCAAGTAATCCAAAATACGAATTTAAAATTAGAGGCTTGGACTATGTGTTCGAAAGTGATCAAGAAGTTAGATTCTATTATGTTCCTGAATATAAAAATATTGATACTGCAACCGGAAAAGCTGTTAAAGATACAATTGAACTATTAGATATCAATAAAACAGTTGCCGTACTAGGCAATCCATCAAGCACAGACAAGCTATCAAGCAAAATAACTTTTAGTGTTAGTGACAGTTATGTCGAAGCTGACGGGTTTGTTGATACTAAGAAAATAAAACTTACAAATATGGACACAGACAATGATGGTATGCCTGATAATCCTATTGCTCACGAAGATGTTATTAATAACACAAACAATATATTCTTTGTAAGCTATGAAGATTATGATGGTTATACTTATTATAAAACAACAACAGGTGTTACTGCTGTTAGTTCATTGACAAATACGGGTGTAGAATATCTAACCAGTGATAACTTCTTTTACCTGAACGGTACAAAATTAACAAATGGTGTTGCAAACTCTTACACATCAAGATATGGAGTGAGTGGTACTACAATTTACAAATCATTTATTGGTAGAGCATTTAATACTCAAAATAAATTCTTCTTCCAATACAGACATTCAGCACCAAGAGATCAAAGAATTGATCCTAGTGTGTCAAACATTATAGAATTAATAATATTACAAACTGAATATTATCAGAATGTAATAAACTGGTATTCATCTAGCGGAACGTTAGCCAACTTTCCAATTGCACCAACATCACAGGAGATTAAAAATAATTTAATTGATTTAGAAAAATACAAATCAATCAGTGATCAGTTAGTTTACACTTCTGCATCATTTAAATTATTATTCGGTGATACTTCCAGTGAAGTGAATCAAGCTATCTTTAGAGTAGTTAAAGTGTTAGGCTCGACTTATACAGATAACCAAGTCAAGACTGAAGTTATCAAATCGATCAATGCTTACTTTAGAATTACAAATTGGGACTTTGGTGATACTTTTTACTACAGTGAGTTGGCCGCATTTATTCACAGACAGTTGTCAACACAGATTTCATCTGTTGTGATCGTACCAAAAGATGCTGAATCAAAATTTGGAGACTTATTTCAAATTAAAGCCGCAAGTAATGAATTATTCTTTTCAACTGCATCAGTAGATGATGTAGAGATTGTTTCAGGACTGACAGGCGCTAACTTGAGATCAACTGGAGGATATTAATAAATGGCTTACGGTAGTAGCGGAAGTAGTGGATCGAGCAGTAGTTCTTCTACAACTTCATCTAACTCAAACTCTAGTGTTGGTAGATCAGTTTCCACAACTGACAATGCTAAAGCTATAAGCTTCTTACCTGAAATACTCCAAACCGAAAAACTAAAAAACTTTTTTGATGGAACCGTAGAACAGGCTTTCAGTAGAGCCAATGACGTTAGAGTCACAGAATACATTGGTAGGAAATCTGATGTGTACTACAGACCAGCAAAGGACAACTACAAAACAGAATATTCTCAATTTAGATCAGCTTATCAATTAGAGCCAGCTGGTATTATTAAAGATCCCAACAGTAAACAAATAAGAGATTCAGTTTTTTACAATGAAATATTAAATTTTATCAATAGTGAAAATGGAAAAATAATAGATCAAAATAGATTGTTTGAGCAAAAACATTATACATTTTCAGCACCAATAGATTATGATAAGTTTTTAAACTATGAAAATTACTATTGGTATCCAAGTTTGGATTTAAACGTACCTGCTATTATCATATCAGGTTTGGTTGAATCATTTGAGTCAGTTGCAAACTCTAAAACGTTCGTATTAGCATATCCAATCGCAACCAATGACATAGTAGAAGTCAATGGTGTTGCAACAAGCGATTATGAAGCAACAGGTTTAAGTTTATCATTTGCCAACAGTTCAATTAACGTTGTAACTGCTGATAAAATTACTGTGAATCATAGAGTTGATCCTAACAATATTATTGGTTCAAAATCTTATACTTCTCCCAATGGTGTCGAACTCAGCTCAGGTATGTTAATACAATTCAGTGACAACTCACTTGTTGGCACAACGTATAAAGGTAAAAGAGTTTTTGTAGAAGGTGTAGGCTCAAAAGAAGGTATTTCATTAGTTGAAACGTCAGACGTTGAAACAGAATTGTTTCTGAAAGATACATTCATACCTTGGGATAGAGCTGACACAGTAGGACAGACAGATAGCACTAAAGGTTTTGACAGTGAACGTTATGACACAATACCTGATGTGGCTACAGCAGATTACATCACAATCAATAGAGGTTGTAAGGATAAAAATCCTTGGTCAAGAACAAATGGCTGGGTACACAAAGACAACATCACGAATTACAGAACTTACCAAGAAGAAGTTCCAGAATTTCATCCGTGGGATTCTATAACAACTGCCATTCGAGGTTGGGATGGTGGCTATTTTGATTCAACAACAATTTTCCAAGAATCAACTTTTCAACTATCACAATCAAGAAAAGGTCAAAGACCAATTATCGAGTTTAACAAAGACATTGAATTATACAACTACGGTACAGAACACATTACCACTGTTGATGTTCTTGAATCAAATGCATCAATCGGTGACATCAATGGACAATCATCATACAGAGTTGATGACATATTGTTAGTAGAAGGTTATAAAATTTTATTTGTAAATCCAAACTCTCAAACAGAGTTAGTCACGTGGGACGCTAATAGTGACCCTTGGGACAATGACTCAGATGGTGATGGTACACCTGATGCAGGGTGGGATGTCAAGTCTAATAACTTTAAAGTGTCATCATCGATACACGAAGTTAAGTTCGAAAGTGGCGTTATTAAACTATATGCACTTGATGATAAAAATCATCCAAAATATAGTATAGGAAGTTGGACTGCCGCAGAAATCGAAGCAGACCTTCTCAAAGTAGAAGATTTAGATAAGGTCACTATAAGACTTGGTGGTAATAATGGTGGTAAAGAATATTATTGGAATGGCTATGAATGGAAACTGGGTCAACAAAAAACTGGAGTAAACAAAGCTCCTAAATTTAATCTGTACGATACAGATGGATATGCTTTAGGAAATACAAGTGTATACAGCTCATCAACGTTTGAAGGAAATGAAATATTTGGTTATACAGTTGGTACAGGCACAGATGATACGTATTTGGGATTTCCATTAACATACACAGACTATACAAGTTTAAGTACAATTGGATTCAAAAACTATCTAGAAAGCGAAACAAATGGTAGTGCTGGTTTCAAATACTACAAGCAACACAGTTATAAAAACATTTTACAAGACACATTTGATTACAAAGTATTGGTACAACCAGCTAGAGGAGATACTGGAAATAGATTTTACATAGATAATATTGAAAAACAAAATCTAACATTAATCAGAGGAAACAAATATACTTTCAATCTTGACGATAGTTCATTTTCATCAAGAGGATATTCAGATGGATACCATCCTTTGTTAATAAGTGCTACAGAAAATGGTTCACACGCAAGTGGTACAATATACAATAATGGTGTAAAATATTTCCATAATGATATCGAAGTGACTGAAACAGTATTTCATAGTGCAACATTTGATAGTGCTTCTGTAACAAAAAGAAAAATTGAATTCATACCAACAGCAGGTACTCCGGATCAATTGTATTACTACTGTAAAATTCACAGTGGTATGGGTGCAGGTATAAGAATCGTTGATAACAATGTAACTAATCTATCAGATGGTACAAAAACAAAGTATTGCAACGAATGGTTGTCAGTTAACGGACAGTCAAACCAATCTATGATACAAGAGTTCGATGTTGAGAATGAAGTCAGCAATGAGCTATTCTTGTTAGAAGCAGTAATCTCAGATGATGAAAGTGTACGTGTTTATATTAATAACGTTGAAAAATTATTAGGTACTGATTATGAAATTCAAAAAAATCAATTTATTAATTTGTTAACACCGGCAAATGCTACGGATCATATTTTAGTTAAATTTAAAAGCATCGATACAAAAGGTTTATTCAGAGCTTATTATGAAATACCCAAGAACTTATCTAATAACTCATTAAACTCTGATGTGAAAACATATGATTACGGCGACTTATTGAATCATTTTTCAACTGGTATTACAAATCAAAAAGGACTAACTGGGTTGGCGTTAGGAAATAACAACTACAGAGATACCGAACAAGATTTAACTTTAAGTGAGAACATTTTACAACACGATGCTCCATTCTTAAAACTAACATCACACGTAAACAGCGATGATAGAGATGTTATCAAATCAATAAGACTTGCTGAAACAGATTACACAAGATTCAAATATAAGTTTTTTAACAAAATTTTAGAATTAGCTAGAAAAAATGATGTTGATAATTGGACAGATACTAAACTTGTTGATACTGCTTTAAAAGAAATTAATAGAAATAAAAAACCAAGTGAGACGTGGGCTTATAGTCTGATGCTATCGTATGGAGATACGAAACAAAGTACTACCACTACAATAACAACAGAAAATAAAACTTGGTCAAGTAGCACTAAAAACTGGGCTATTCAAGATTATCAAAATGCATTAACTGATTCATCAGCTGGTGGATTAGTAATTGACTACGCATACAGTCCAATAAACGACAAAGATTCAAAATCATTATATGTTTATAACAATGACAAACTTCTAGTAATGAATCAAGATTATGTAATCATTAATGCCGCTGACAATAGAATTGTGTTTATTGGAGATAATAAACCAGCAGTAGGCGACAAAGTTAGAGTAGACTTTTTTGATAAAAAGCAACCTGTGTTTATTCCACCCACACCATCAAAATTAGGTATATATCAAACATTTATACCAGGTGAATTTACTGATAAAGATTCATATAGTGCAGGTGAACAAACTTTTATCCAAGGACACGATGGTTCGTTAACTGTAAAATTTTATGATGAAAGAGATAGAGCATTATTAGAACTTGAAAGAAGAATCTTTAATGATATTGAAACAAAATTCATTGATCCAGATTATATTGCACCGTTGTCTTATGAATCACTGGTTGCTAACTACTTCAACGCAAAAGACTATTCATATTTAGAATTCAATCAAATATTCAGATCACACATTTATCGTTGGATGACATTTAACGAAGTTGACTGGCAAAAGAACAACCCGATACTGGTTGATGGAACTGACTGGAGAACGTGGAACTGGTCAGCAATTGAGAACATCAAAGGCGGCACAACACCAGGTCACTGGAGAGGAATCTATAAAAAATTCTACGGAACTGATAGACCTCATTCTCACCCTTGGGAGATGTTAGGTTTCAGTATCAAACCAACTTGGTGGGACGACACATATTCTTGGAACGAAACAGATAAAAGAAATAAATTGTTAGATGACATCGAAAACGGAATTATACGTGAAGGTAGAAGAGAAAACTTTAAAGATTTATCATACACGGATAGATCAAACATATACAAAAGAGATGGATTTAAAACACATCCACCTGTAAATTTCCAAGGTGATCTACAGAGTCCAAAAGATGTTGGGTTTGTTTCTAAAAATCCAAATCAAAGAGAAGCGAATATCAATTGGTCAATTAGTGATATGGCCGCGGCAGAAAAAGCATTCTACACTAGTAGTGCTATGCCGTTTGGATTGATGTCAGCATTATTTTTGATGAAGCCAACTCAGTTTGCAGAACTAATGTTTGACACACTAAACATTGAAAACAGTAACATAAACAAATTACAAAAGTTTGATAAAAATACTGGTAAGCGTCATACTAACAATGTGTATGTACACAGAGAAACAGCTAACACATCAATTGCTGTTGGTTCAGGTTATCAACAGTATATTAGTGAAAGATTAATTAATCAAAATAAAAAGCCAGACATTGTGTACGGTGGTGTTATAAGAAATATACAGCCACAGTTGGCACACAAACAAGGTGCGTTTATTGATTATGGTTCTTATAAGGTACAGGCAGAAGCATACTCTCCTACATCAAAGAGAACAAGCATCTACATACCTGATACAAATATCAATCACTTATTACATATTTCTCCATCGGTACAGAACGCAAGTTATTCAGCCATCATAATTGAAAAAACTGTTAGAGGATGGTCCGTACACGGGTACGATATTGGTAAGAACTATTTTAGAGCCGCTGTAAGTTTAGAAACGGGTCCAAGTGCACCAGTACAAGTTGGCGGAAACTATATAGACATTCCTTACTACAGACCAAATCAAACTGTTTCTGTTGGCGACTATGTTTTATACGAAGGAGTATATTACAAAGTCAAAGAAGCACACGTTACAAGCGATTCTTTTGATACAACTAAATTTATGTCAGTTGTCAAACCACCAATGGAAGGTGGAGCTTCAGTAACTTACTATAGAGCAGTTAAAGAAAATGAAACTGTAGATGTTGAGTATGGAAAAGA
>Ga0181389_1000738_pt1 | contig 13228 bp, 37 predicted proteins | sample 12SPOviralmetaG_FD_130121 | JGI IMG/M metagenome (GOLD analysis project Ga0181389, IMG submission 130121) | Marine viral communities from the oligotrophic San Pedro Time Series (SPOT) site, San Pedro Channel, CA, USA - 12 SPOT_SRF_2010-06-29 | ecosystem: Environmental > Aquatic > Marine > Strait...
CTCCTTCGGAGTCACTAGAAAACATAGAGTTCACAATTACAAATTTTAATGAGTAAATATTTTCAAGATTTAATCGGGCAAGACGCAGTTAAAAAGAAGTTATCTTTTTACCTTGATGCGTTTAATAAAACAGGGGTCTGCCCCTTCCTTAACCTTATTGGGGCGAAAGGTTTAGGCAAAACTGAATTCGCAAAAGCGTTCGCAAAAAACTTATATAATAGTCGTGGAGATAAAAGGTCTTTCGTAGAACTTAACTGCTCCACTATTAAAAACAATGAGCAGTTTTTTGAGCAAATCTTCTTGCCACTCATAGCAGATAATGAAATAACAATTTTATTTGATGAATGCCATGCCTTGCCCCAAGATTTAACTATGGCATTTTTAACTATTTTCAATACAGAGAAAGAGTCAAAGAAAAGGTTTGAATGGAATGAGATGACCTTTGAGTTCAACTTCAAGAAACAGACATTTATTTTTGCTACAACGGAAAGCGATAAAATATTCCCACCCCTAAAAGACAGACTCACAATTATTGATTTCGAGCCTTATGATGCAGATGAACTATCTGAAATTGTAAAGTTATGTTGCCCAAATATTATATTCTCTGATGACGCTCTGAAAGCATTAGCCTCAACAATTAGAAATAATGCTAGAAGTGCAGTAATGAGAGCTAAAGAGATAAATTTATACTGCGGTGCAAAAAATCAATCAATTTTCGATATGGCAAGCTTTGATGACTTGTGCGATCAAATTGGTATTTTGCCTCTAGGTATATCATTTACAGAAAAACAAATTCTACAAGCATTACAATCGTGCGGTTCATGCACCTTAACAGGTCTATCAGCCAAATTAGGTCTAAGTAAGACATCTGTACAGAGAGATCACGAACTTTATTTATTAAATAAAAATCTCATAGAAATTGATGGGAAGAGAAAGATTACATCTCACGGCTTAGAGGTATGCAAGCAATTATGAGCGTAGAAGAAAACAAAAAAATAATTTTATTAAAACTAGCAGAAGAGTTATTTGAGCTAGGTAATGAGGTCATGCAGAATGTCAATAAAGATAAAGATAATGATAAAAAAATTTTTAATGAAATAGATGATGTAGAAAAACAAATTACAAGGCTCAGAGAATGTATGTTTTATATGCGAAAAAAATAACTTGACTTCTTATATTAGTTATGTTATAATTTAGGAAAAGCAAAAAATGAGTGTTAAGAGAAAATATACCTATCCAAAATTATTTGATTTTAGAATTAAATATAATGCGGGTGCGGGACGCTCTGCACATGATAGTTATCACTACTATCAAGCAAAAACTGCCTCCGAAGCGATCTCCTACCATAAGCAAATGATGGAGAGAAAAAAATACAGAAACCAAACTTTATCTGTTGAAAAAAGATGCCCATATCGTAAAAAATGGTTAGATCAAAGTAGTGAGGTTGTAGATGAACTCGATTGAAATAATAGAAGCAAATCTTTTAGATTTTCCCAATAACATAAATAGTATTGCACATTCTTGTAATACTAGAAATATTATGGGTGGAGGCATCGCCAAGCAAATAAAAGACAGATACCCCGAAGCATACGAAGCAGACACGAAAGCGTTTGACATAGAATACGATAAAGATGGTCAATATTGGCATTTGTTAGGTAAATTTTCAAGAACAGAAATCACAAACAAAAACCCTTTTTATCCCTTTGAAGAAACAGGGTACATATATAATATGTATACCCAAGCAAGTATTGGAAAAGGAAGGGAAGTTAATTATGAAAAATTTTGGCAAGCATTAAAAAGAGTAGAACAAGATTTGCTTGAAAGAAAAGTAAACAAACACGAATATGACCCAACCCCACCGCCCATTCTAGGTTTACCTCACGGCATTTCTTGTGGATTAGCGGGTGGAAATTGGGGCATAATAAAAGCAATGATAGAAGACATTTTTCTTGACTCTCCTATCGAAACCTATATAATTAAATATAATGAATAAAGATGTAGATGAATCAGTAAGACCTTGGGGTCATTATGAAATCCTATTGGATACAAAATATTGTAAAGTTAAGCGTATTATAGTAAAACCCCTACAAAGGTTAAGCTATCAATATCATCACCACAGACAAGAGGCTTGGACGATTGTTCAAGGAGTTGCTAGGGTTACTCAAAACGATGTAGACAGGGATTATGAAGTCGGAGAAACCGCTCTTATAGGGCTTGGAGACAAGCACAGAATGGCTAATCCTTCAGAGTCAGAAGATATGGTCTTGATTGAGGTTCAGACAGGAACATATTTTGGTGAAGATGATATAGTCCGAATCGAAGATGACTACAAAAGAGAATGAGTGAAATAAGAGAACTTTGGGATTTATCTTGGGCAGATGGAATTTGCTTGACAATACTACTCATGCTATTGTATACTTATAAAGTATGGATAGATAATAAGTTTAAAAAATGAAAATAATAGAAAACATAAGAAATTTTTTCTTTAAATCAAAACCAAAAATTGTTATAAAGAAAAGAGTAGAAAAAAAGTTTATAAATAATGGAGACAATATGGACTATGATGGGATGGGTGATTGGGGTAGGTTTCCACCAATTCATAAGAAAAAAAAATAATGGTACAACTAGGAATAAGAGGTAGCTCAGACTCAATCAATCATATTATTGTTAAAATAAACGACCTTATGCTTGTAACTGCTGACAACTTATTTTTGGTAGGGGAAGAAAATAGGCTTAAAACAGGAAAAAATTTAGTCGAATTATTAAATTCTCTATCAAAAGATCACGAAATATCTGTTGGTGAAAATGTCGCCAAAGAAATTGAAAGAGAGTTAAATTTAAATGGAGAAATAATCAAATATACAAAAAAATGAAAGTAACAGAATTAGAAGTTAAAGAAAGCTTTGATGGTGAATTATATTTTCGTTTGCCCGATGACTTATTAGATAGATTAGGTTGGGAAGAGGGAGATGATCTAAAATTTATTCCACAAGACGATGCTTTTATAATTAAAAAAGTAAAATACGAAACTATTGAACTGAACCTCGATGATGAAGAGTTGTTTAAATATATGCAGTTCGCACATGAGAGAAATATATCATTTAACGAGCTTGTGGAAGAGGCATTAATTAATGCAATTAGTACAGAAAAATAATATATAATGATAACAATAGAAGACGCAAATAACGAACAATATTATATTAATCCTATCAATGTAGTATATGTAAAACGCAGAGATAGTTTTTGGAAGATTTCGCTCTCAACAGGAGAAGCTATTATGACTAAAAATAAAGATGGAGCATTGGCGATAATTAATGCAATAAAAAAATAAATGAAAATAACAATAACTAATTATAATAAAACTTATAGTGCCGAAACCGATGACGATGTAGACGCAGAAAGTTTAGCAGATATGTTTAAAGGTTTAATGGTAAACATGGGATACCATCCAAGCAATGTAGACGAAATATTTAATACGGAATATAAATGGTTCACTCAAGAGGAGATAGATGAGAACAGGCAAGGTCATCTTAAAAACTCTTTAATGGAATGAGCGTCTTATTGTCTAAATTTCTTTATCATATAGGAAACGCAATCAGTAAACTTTTATATTTTAATTGTTTTAGTTGGTTGTATCCAATTTATAATAAATTAATGTTAAAAAGTGCAAGACTAGATCGAGAAGGTTATGTTTGGAGATATACAAACCAAATCGCCCCTAAATTGAGCGAAAAACAAAAAAAAATTTTATTAAAAGAATTAAAAAAAAGAAAACTTCACAATGACCCTTCAAGAAAAGATTAAAAAAGAAATAAATAGACTAAGTTACGATCATAGTGAAGAAACAACTCTTTTAATAAATAAAGTTTTAAAACCTATGCTTATGTATATTGATGACCATGAGAGAATCATGCGTGAAATTGTAAGAATAAGTGGCAAACATATAACATGATTGATTATTGGGCAATCGGATTCGCTTTGATGTTATTGATTATGATGGCTTTAGATATTTTTAAAAAAATATAGCTTGACATAAACCTACAAATATGTCAGTATTATAACATGACTACATTAGGACTTACTTGTATTAGCGAAGAGCTAAAGCTTAAAGATAAAAAGAAATATTCTTTTCGCACCATGACTCGCAAAAGATTTAATGACCTCTGCGAGCAAAATGGTAGAGATGAAGCTATCTTAGAGCTTTCTGCTAGAATTTTGCACAATGTGCGTGTGACTAGATATATTCTAAGGCATTGCATTGAAAGCAATATCTCCCACTATCGACTTAGTTCCTCGCTATTTCCTTTAATAACAGACGAGCAAACAGATGTTGCCCTTGATGATCTTTATGACTTGCCTAGTATATATTCGGAGCTTTCTCTATCGGGTCTTTTGTCCAAAAAATTCAAAATTTCCATAGGATCACATCCCGATCAATTTAATGTTCTAGCGTCCATGAATCAAGATGCAGTAAATAGAACAATAAATGAATTAAATTTTCAATCAAGTGTTCTTGATATGCTTAAATTACCTCAAGATCATACTGCACCAATGAACATTCATATTAATTATACCCCGAAGGGAGATGAAACGATCAATCAAGTTGCAGAAAGATTTTATAACAATCTCATGCAATGTGATTCGGGAGTGTTTAACCGACTGACTATCGAGAATGAAGATAAAGGATTTTTCAATGTAGATAACTGCATAAAATTTAGTGAATATTTATTTAACAAATATGGATTTAATATACCTGTCTGCTACGACAATCTACACGACTTCTGCAATCCATCAGAAACTCAAAATGTAACATGGCAAGCAGAGCGTTGTGCATATACATGGGTTGCCCAAGGAAAAGTGACTGAATCAAGACCCTTTATAGCTCCTGTTTTTCATTGGTCAGAAGGCAAGCCCGAAAAGCCAAGATCACACGCAGATTATTTTGCACTAGGCAACTTTCCACCTCATATTGCTATTGAGCCAAATAAAGAAGTGAAATGGGAATGCGAAGTTAAACTGAAAGATATTGCAATTAATAAATTAATCGAAAATTCAAAAATAGGCTTGACATAAAATAAAACTTGCCTTAGTATTATAGCATGAACACATCAGAAGCATTCTTAGATAGCATAAATCAGTCAATCAAAAACGCAGAGAAGGTAGCAAACTCAATTCCTCGTAAGGGTCTAAATGTCTATCTTGACAAATCAACTATGGTTATGCAAACCTTTACCGACCCTAGTGCATTTGCTCATGCGAAGAAAGTTACCGCTCGCAAGGGTTCATCGAGTTGCCTACGCAATGTAATTGTCGATGGAGGAAGATTGCAATAAACTTTTTGCTTGACAATTAATTCAAATTATAATAGGATTTATACATGAACATATACGAAGAAACTACTGAAGAAAAATTTTACTACGATTCTTACACAGGGACTTATTGGGTGCATGACGAAGAATGGTCTGAACCAAGAGAGTTTACTGAAAATGAATTAGAGAACGAATTAGGTCACGAACTTTTTTATGAACTTAGCCATGAATAAAGAATATGAAATAAAATTAGGGCTAACTCTTGAAGAAATACAAGATGTTCTAAGTAAAGAGAGAAGTCCTATTTTCCATTTTTTGCCTACTGATGATACGGATTACGACCAAAAGATTTCTATATCAATTAGTCAAATTGATGATGATGCTCTTTTAGGAGAATGTATGAATTTAAAAGTGAAAGAGCAAAATGAACAGATTTGATTTAGAAGAAGCGTTAATGAATCTCGACAAAGTAGGCGAGGATATAGATACAATCATATATGCAGTCGGAGATTCTCCTACTAAATATACTGAAGATCAGTTGTTAAATATGTTAATTGGAATAAAGCAACTCCATGATACTCGCTACGAAAAAGCGTGGAATGTCTTTGAGGAGCTAGTTCACAATAAAACTTTATTAAATAGAAATTCTGAAGACTATATTGATCTTCAAGAGCAAGCATACGAAAACTCACAAGAAAAAATTAATCAATGAAGTGTCCTGTTACAGACAAAGAAGATATGATTGACGATTGCTACATCGAAATACAATTTGGATATGGTAGTGATAAAGATATGTGGACTTACAAGTTTGGAGATGAGCGTGGAGCAGTACATGATATTGTTGGTAAAAAAGTTTTAGAAACTATTCAGTCACTTATGCCCGAAGGTAAATCGGTTGAAGATTTTGGCAAAGACACTCTAGCAGAAGGGAAAAAACAATGGGAAGCAGAGTGGAAAGCAATGACCAAAGAAGAGCGAGACAAGTTCAGAACAGAGTGGGGAATTATTTAATTGAAACAGATCACAGAAGAAGTAAACTATCAAAAAGGCTATGACAAAGGTTGGGCAGATGCCCAAGAATACCTTGCTAAAAAATTTGAAAAAATTTTAAGTAAAAACGCTAACCAATCATATGAAAAAGGATTTCAAGAAGGTGCAGATCAAAAAGATAATAAACCATGCGTTTGTGGATTTTGGGGAGATAAAAAATGATTAATTGGATTAAAATTGAAGATGAAATTCCCGAAGAGGGTAGAAGATTGCTTTATTTCTTTGAAGGCACAGGAGTATGGACAGGTTTTTACTATGGTAGAGACGAAGACTATCCCGATTCAAATGACCATGTATTCGGTAGCAATGTAGGGTTTCTAACAGGAGATGTTACTCATTATTGTTATATCGACTACCCCGAAGGTGAAGGGGCAGAGTGGAGAGTTGATATGGACAAAGAGTTTTTTGAGGAAACTAAATTTCAAATAAATAAAATGAAAGAACCTATTGGATAATGAAAACTTTACATAATACTAAAAATTGTAATTATAGAAAATTTTTGCATAGAAAACTAAAACACGGCAAAATAAGTGGTAAGTTTTATAAGTTTATTTGTAGAAACTTTCCTTATCGAGTTACCGCAAGAGAGGTTACAATGTGTGTCGGAATGGTGCTTGATGGTAGAATGACTGAGAATAAAGCCATTTTTACTTTACGAGGAGCAGAAAGCGAACTAAAGTATCAACAAGAGTTATATAAATCAAATGTAGAATGCAGAAAGAAAACAGGACTGAAGCAAATAAGTTGAAAAAAATTATTGATTGGATTAAAGGTTCAGTAATTTGCATTGGGGTGCTAGGGTACTGCATTTTCGCAAGCTTCATGTGCTTATTTTACGAAGAGGAATAAAAAAGCTTGACAGATCACAGATTTTCTGTCAGTATTAAGGAATGATGAAATTAGAAACACTATATAAAATAGATTCTGTTGATAGGCTTAGAGAATGGACGATGCACATAGACGGCAATTCTTTTTACGCTATCAAGGGATTGGTTGGAATGAAATTGACGCAAGACAAGCCGACTACCGCAACGGCAAAAAATGTTGGCAGAAGCAACGAGACTACTAACGAAGAGCAAGCAAAGTCTGAAGCACAGGCTAAATGGGAAAAAAAGTTAAAAGAAGGGTACGCACTTACTCCTCAAGATGCAGAATCTCGACAATACTTTGATCCAATGCTTGCACAATCCTATGACGATAGAAAGACTGCAATACAGAGCGTTTTCGCAGATGAGGGCATGGTGTATTGCCAACCGAAACTAGATGGTATTCGTTGCATTGTTCGCAAAGAAGGAGATCAGATTATCGCTAGGACTCGTAGTGGTAGAACCATTGATTCTATACCACATATCATAGAATCTGTTCAAAGTTATTTTGATACAGATAACTCCTTGGTGCTTGATGGAGAGCTATATAATCACGAATTGAAACATGATTTTAATAAAATAGTTTCGCTCGTAAGAAAGCAAACCCCAAGTCGCACAAAATCTGATACAGATAAATCTTTTGATAAAAAACTTAACAAGTATGAAAGTGCTATGGTAGAATCCAAATCTTTAGTTCAGTATCATATTTATGACATTCCAAGAAGTGACACATTCTCAAAAAATAGTTTATTTTCAGAAAGATTTTTTGCAGTAGAAATAGATTCTGACGATCATGTAAAGATGGTAAAGACATCTATTGCTTTTAGTTTTGATGATCTTGATGAACATTACAAAAAATATGTCGCTGATGGTTATGAGGGTCAAATGATTCGCATAAATTATACTTATGAGAAATCTAAGCGTAGTGCAAAGCTACTCAAGCGTAAAGACTTCATGGATGCAGAATATAAGGTTGTAAACATCGAAGAGGGTAACGGCAATAGAACAGGTACGGCAAAACATCTTGTTTGCTATTGCGACAAAACTGAACAAAATTTTAATTCAAATATTAAAGGCAACTTTGACTATCTTGCAGAGATTCTTAATAACAAAGAATACTATATTGGCAAACAGGCAACTATTAAATTCTTTGAACTAACTCCCGATGGAGTTCCCCGATTCCCATACGCAATAGCGTTTAGAGACTATGAGTAATATAATTGAAGATTTTTTTGAAGGAAGTAATCCTCAGAAATTTGATCCCGAAATTGAATTGAGTAAAAAATTGCACGAAGGTTTAATCTTTGGCGGTTGGCACTCAAGAGAAATTCCTAGATTAATTGACGAAGCCTTTAGTGATGGCAATGGAAGTATCACGCTAACAATATCAAAAGATTTTGTAGATGAAAACGAATGGCATCATTTGAATGTAGAGATTAATAAATTAAAATGAATTTTGAATCAAATAACTCAGATAACTTACATAAAATTTTAGATCATTTATTAGAAGAGTGTTGTGGCAATTTATCAGTCGAAGACCTAGAAGCAGTTAGAGATAGGTACGAAATAGTTTGTCGAAATGGAGTATTTTGGGTGAAACAGGATAACAAAAATAGATTAGCATACGACTTGAGAGATTTCGGAATGTGGTTGTGTGATTTTATTGCAAATAAAGAAAGAGAATATTGGGATGAAACTGACTAAATATCAAAAAGCTAGATTACGAGAATTTGAATGGGATGTTTATACAACTGATGATGGAGAGCAAAATTGTGCGTGGATTAGTATTGCTCCCGAAGATGGTTCGATCTATGGAGAGGTTGTAGAAAGTTTAGGCTTGACAGGAGAGGGGAAAGATGTCAAACTTTTAATTGTAGCAACGAATGAATCAGATGAATAAAAAAGCACTAGATGGTTTAAAGAAAGAAGAAGAGGTATATCTCAAGCTTAGAGATACTCGCCTTCAAATAAAAGACCTAGAGGCAGAATTAGAGTTTATGGAGTTAAGGGAATCTGATGAGTGGAAGTACATTGCTTATTTAAAAAACAAAATAGATAACTTATACAAAAAATTTATTAAATTAGAAATAGAACATGAGTCTATAATTGAATTAGGAAATGAAAGAGATTGGAATAATTATGAATAAAAAAAATATGAAAAAAAAACCATCCATTGATGACATGAGATACGATCTTGCAGAAGCAGAAGCTATGAACATGAATGTTGCGGATATTATTAATTTACTTGTTGAAGGCTACGAAGGATTAGAGAGTATCTCTGATATTGAAATCGAAGAAGAATGGAATAGCTTATTTTCTCCGATTCCCATACATGATGGAGACAATAAATAATGAGAGAATACTTAGTTGCACAATTAAAAGAATTAATTAAACAAGATCAAATACCTCGTCACCATGCACAAGATGTGCTTGAGCTTTATGACGATGAGTGCGAAGATCATAGTGAAAATACCGCATACGACAAGGCACAACAAGATATAGATAATATTATACAAGGAGAATGGGATTTATGAAAATAACAAACAAATGGGACGAGGAATTTAAAATTGAAGTCGGTGATTGGGTTGGTTTTAAATCCGACATCGAGCAAGATGGAAAAGTAAAACAGATACAAAGATCAAGAGGGGCAATATTGGTTGAAAACGAAAATGGGTTCGATGGAGACTATATCGGTGGAGATACAGAAGCATTAATTGGATTTGACGATATTTGGAAAATAAACTAATGAGTGGTGAAGCACATACTGCATTTTTTCAGAGAACCGAGAACACAACTTGTTCAAATAATGAGTTAAGAAGAATTTTTGAAAATATAATAATGAATTCTCCTGTTCGCAAGCACATGAAATTCTACCCCGATCATGTCGGACAAGTTCATCTTTACGAAAAAGGTGGAGAAGATATGCCTAGTTGGTTGGAAAAAGAATTGCGTTTCGATGGAACTTTCGAGTTACATATATCAACCTATGAATCTTGGTATGAAGATGGAGATATCTATGAAGGTGAAAGAGAAGATAGTTTTCCTTCTCTCGCCAAATCATTTGCTGAATCAAATCGTTTAAAGTATTGTAGCAGAGGGGTTTGGGATATTGAAGATCAATTAGCGAAAAAAAGCTTGACATAATTCTGTTTTTCATTTAGTGTTATAACATGACATTAAACGATGCAGAGACACTTGCCTTACTTCATATAGATGAATGGGGCTTATCAGATAAATTCAGTTTTCATTTTGAAGATTGCAAACGCACTCTTGGTAGATGCCATTATTACAAGAAAAAAATTACTCTTTCCACATGGTATGCAAAACTGAATAACGAAAGCGAAGTTGAAGACACTATATTGCATGAAATTGCTCATGCACTTGCTTGGACGCATGACAGGTTCAAGGGGCATGGGAGAGTGTGGAAAAATTGGGCTATTAAAGTTGGTGCAACTCCAATGGCTTGTAGTAAGGCGAATTTAATTAAACCCGAAACTCACTATAAATACGATCAAGAATGTTGTGGAGTGAGGTATCAAAGACATAGAATTCGCAAGCGAGCAAAATATTATTGTCCTCAATGCAATGGTAAATTGTTCGTTAATTAAAAAAAAGTGTTGACATCAACATAAAAATCCTACATACTTATAAAATGATGATTACAGAAATGATTACAGAAAAAAATATTGGTCTAACTACTACTAGCTTATTTGAGCAAATGCTATTTCCATTCAAGGAAACTCTTGAAAAAGCAAGTGCAGTACATAAGACTAATCAATTAAAAAAAGTTGATAGTTTCTTCAACAATCTTACCCTTCGTTTAGTTAAAGAAGGTGAAGAATATTGGGAGTCACTTGTTCCTCAAGATGATTCGGAAATGTTTGCTCGTTGGGTATTTGCCATTATGAGCGTACATACTACTTGGGAAAGCAATGTGCGAGGCTATGAGTGTGCCATGCGTGATCTGTCTTGGACGATCTCCAAGGATAAGCTAAAGCAACTCATCGTAGATGCTAAGGTTGGCTTGTATGAGCGTAGAGAGCGTGGATTATGGGAGTTGGCAACCAAGTTTAGAGAAGACCCCGATCAGTTCAAGAAGCAAGATGATGAAACTTGGCAAGAGTGTCGCAATCGTCTTATCGGTAGTATTTATGGTCTAGGCAATGCGAAGACTACCTATGCCCTTTCATTAAGTTACCCTATTGAATCTCAACTCTGTTGCTTAGATGTTCACTTGCTCCGCTTCATGGGGCATGATCTCAAGAAAGGTCACGCAAACACGCTACAAGCATATCAAGAAATGGAAAAAGAATGGCTTGATCGTTGTAATAAGTTTGGTGTTTCTCCTAATGTTGCAAGAGAAATTTATTGGAATAAAGTCCAAGGCAGAAGAAATTCTCGCTATTGGAGTTACTGCTTAGAAAGCTAATTGAAAGGAAAATTTTATGGAATTCTCAATAGAAGAATATTGGATAGAGCAAGTCGCAGAGATTAATCCCGATGCGATTGTGCTTGAACCTCGCTCTACATTTAATCGAGCGATCCTAGGCATGGATATGGACGGCAAGCTTGTATACTCTGCCACTAAAATTGTTCAAGCCTTTGTCGATGAAGATGGTATGACACAAGAAGAAGCTATTGAATTTTTTGAATACAATACGCTAGGCACAATTCAACCAATGGACAATCCAAACAAACCTTTGCTAGTTTATGATGAATTCGTTTTTTGACTTGACATCAATTAGTTATTCTGTCAGTATTATATTATGGAACGAGAGGAATTAACTTGTAATGATCTTCGCTATAACAATTTTAAAGTCTTTGAGCTTTGCGGTTATAAGGCAGTTATGAAGAAGTTGGAAAAAAAATATAGCGTACATAACAAGAAAAGAAAAATTGGTAAGAAAACATTAATTAGAGCAAACGCAAACAAGTACGCTCACAACGAATTAAACAAATGAATTATTGGCAAAGTAAACAAATCCATTGGCATGACTATCAGCCCGAAGACATCTTTATTAAACGAAATAAAGTTAGCAGTAAGTTTGAAGGGGAGATACAGACTGCGTCTTACACAACTAAGACAGGCTTCTATCACTTCCTAGAGGAGCGACAAGGTAAGCATAAGGGTATTGGGGTATGTGTTCGATTGCATAGTCTCAAGAATGAATTTCCATGTGCAGAAATCGACTTCTTAAAATATGGGGTGAATAAGAAATATTCCAATGGTGAAGACAAATTCACCTCACCCAATGCTATTGCATATATAACAAGCAATCATAGGCACAAGCAATATCAATGGGATCAAGCAACTCAATCTCATGTACTCAAGCAAGGCTCAAGCGTTGCTAGGGATGACGAGGGATACCAAGTTCACATGAGTGCAAATCAATCTCAATTTGGTGGAGATCGCAAAGAATGCCAAGAAATGCTAGATATATCTTGGGCGGTAGTCGATCTGTTAATTGAAAGAATTTTACCTTTAAATAGAGGTGTAAACTTAATGGTAGCATGAACTTATATATTGCACCAAGCACAGAGGAATATTCTTTAGATATAATTGATAAAACTATTGATGAAATTATCTTAACCTTCAAGGACGCAAGCTTGCAGAATTTGATTGACAAGATGAGGGAATTCCCTTTAACTAGATATAGTCGCAAATTACAAGGAAATGAAATCTACTTATGGGAAACATAATAACAAATTTTAATCAATTAACTTACTCGATAAATGTATTCACAGGGTTTTTATTGGCGGTTTTATTTTTATTAATTATACTTGGAACAGAAGAAGAAGAATGAGCGAACTTAAAGAAAAATTTAATTCAGTTGTCATTAACTTAATTAACAAAAAAATTGAAGAGATTGAAAATTATTCAATAGACACTCAAGAGAACGAGGAAAGATACATACATGAAATAAATTGTTTAATAGAGACAAAACATCTTTTATTAAACAAACTAGAAAAAAAGTGTTGACACAACTATACATACCTGTCATA
>Ga0181389_1000739_pt1 | contig 13224 bp, 15 predicted proteins | sample 12SPOviralmetaG_FD_130121 | JGI IMG/M metagenome (GOLD analysis project Ga0181389, IMG submission 130121) | Marine viral communities from the oligotrophic San Pedro Time Series (SPOT) site, San Pedro Channel, CA, USA - 12 SPOT_SRF_2010-06-29 | ecosystem: Environmental > Aquatic > Marine > Strait...
TTGTGGTATGACTACTAACAGTTTAATGGAAGACGGTAGTGATTTTGAAAAAGATAACTATGATCAAACAGCTGAAATTATTAAGGATTTAAAACAAGTTCATGATAATTTGGCTTGGTACCCAAAAGTTATTAACTTACAAGAAAATGGAATGGTATTCCCTGAATGGAATAAACGAGTTAAAGATTGGTACTGGGCGGCCGTTAAAGCTATACCAGTAACTGAAGAAGAACAAGAAAAATACCCAGATCCTAATAATAAAGGAGAATTTTATAAATTTAGAATGGACATTAAAAACATAAAAAGATATGATAAATTATGTTTTATGGATGCCGCCGAAGAAATAGGAATGTTTGAATCATGAAAATAAGTTACGCAATACCCGTTCATAATGAACATGAAGAAATAGATAGATTACTTGAACATCTTTTTAAGTATAAGAGAAAAGAAGATGAAATTGTAGTACAATGTGATCAAGGCAATACTACGGGCAATGTCTATAAAGTATTAGATAAATATAAAGGTAAAGTTCATATTATTGAATTTCCACTAAATCGCGACTTTGCTTCATTTAAAAATAACTTAAAAAACAATTGTAGTGGAGAATGGATTTTCCAGATAGATGCTGATGAAGTACCTGATGAGTACTTAATTAGTACTTTACATGCTATTCTAAAAGAAAACCCTACCACTGAAGTATTTTGGGTCCCCCGAATCAATACTGTACACGGTATAACCGGGGAACATATTCAAAAATGGGGTTGGAGACGAGATAACGATGGTAGAATTAACTTCCCGGATTTCCAGTGCCGTATATTACAAAATACCCCTAAGATACAATGGATTAGTAAAGTCCATGAAGTATTACATGGACATAGTAACCAAACTAAACTCCCCGAAAACGATGAATTTTGCCTAATACACCCCAAATCTATACAGAGACAAGAAACCCAAAATTCCTTATATAACACAATATGAATATATTTGTAGACATAGATGAAACTATTTGTTTTTACGGTAGCAGAAGAGAATATCCTCTAGCCACCCCCAACATGCCCAACATAGCTAAGATTAATAAACTATTTGATGAAGGTCACAATATTACTTATTATACAGCACGTGGTTCAGTAACTGGGTTAAATTGGTATGCTTTAACTGAATGGCAATTAAGAGAATGGGAATGTAAATACCACCATCTAAGTACAGGTGAAAAGCCTGATTACGATCTTTTAATTTGCGATAAAACTAAACGTATTGAAGAAATATGATAGACAATCAATGTTTTTCATATGCTGGTAATTTTATCCCTGAATCTAAATTCCCAAAGTGGGCTAGTACAAATTTAATTAACCAATTTCCTAGTTTAAGTACTAATTTAAATACTAATAGTTTTATTTCTTATAAACATAATGAGGACTTTAATAAATTTAAAAATAAAAAAATCCTAATAATTGGAGGGGGCCCATCAACAAATCATTTGGAACTAAAAAACCTAAAAACCGATCACATATTTACAGCTAATAATTTCTTTTTAAACAAAAAATTAAACACCTTAAAAGTAGATATAGCAATGGTGGGGGCAGAAATAGATACCTATTCCCCTGAATTTATTAAATATGTTGAAACCTACCACCCATGGTTAGGTTTTGAAATCCATAATAAATGGTCTACTCCAATAAACCATGAATATATTAATACCCACTTATACAACAGTTATAATAAATTATTTTGTATGCAAACTAGGTATTATGGGTGTGTTGGTATAGGGCATAGGTTATTAGTATTAGCTATGCAACTAGGTGCAAGTGAAATATCTTATATAGGAATAGATGGCCCCGCGGGTATGATAGAGGGTAAACATTCTTTTGAAAAAAATAAGGTTAAACTTCCCAAACTCCCCTACCACTTAAATGTGGATAACGCTAAAGAAATTTTTACAAACGCATATAAAGATTTTTATACACACCTAAAATCTGATATTAAATATAAAGGAAAATTAATAAATTTAGGTGAAAATCATCCATATAATATAATCCCCAAATACAAATAAAATGTTTTACATCTTTGAAATGGCAAATAACCACCAAGGTAGCGTGGAGCACGCCAAAAAAATTATTGACGACTTTGCTGACTTAGCACAGAAAAAAAACCTTAATGCTGGTGTAAAACTCCAGTTTAGAAATTTAGATACTTTTATTCACCCTGAATATAAAAATTCAGATTTAAAGTATGTTAAAAGATTTAATGATACTAGATTATCAAAAGATGAATTTAAAGAAATTATAGATTATATTCATTTTAAAGGGTTAACTAGTATCTCTACCCCTTTTGATAATGAATCTCTCCCTCTATTCGATGAATTAGGAGTAGAAGTATTAAAGATAGCTTCATGTTCATCTGATGATTGGCCACTTTTAGAAAAGGTAGCCAAGATAAATAGAAAAATTATAATTTCTACAGGGGGAGCTACTATTAAACATTTAAATAAGGTATATAGCTTATTTAAAGGAAAAGGTAGGGATTTTGCATTTCTCCATTGCATTGCTGAATATCCAACCCCTCCAGAAAATGCTTTTTTAAATAGAATTAAAAAACTTAAAGAAGAGTTTCCTGATATTGAAATAGGATATTCAACCCATGAAAGTCCTAAAAATAAATCAGTCATTCCCTATGCTATTGCTATGGGTGCCTCTATAATTGAAAAACATATTGGTAAAACTACGGATACCATTTCATTAAATGATTATTCATGTACCTCAGAACAAATGGAAAATGTATTAAATGAAATAGAATTTATGGAAAATAGTTCTAAGGGTGAATTTAGTACTAGCAAAGCTTTAGAACAACTAAAAAGAGGTATGTATTTAAAGTATGATATGGAGGTAGGTGATCAAATTTTAGAACAAGATGTATATTATGCTATGCCATTGCAAGAGGGTTGTTTAAATGCTTCCAATGTATATGATGTAATGGGTAAAACATTATTAACTGACCTTAAAAAAGATCACCCAGTAAAATTAGAATACGTTAAAGATACTAAAAAAGAAGCTTTAGTAGAAGGCATTAAACAAGACATAATGCCCATGTTAAGCAAAGCTGGAGTTACGGTAACCCATAAAGATGATGTTGAACTATCTTGTCACTTTGGGTTAGATAAATATAGAGAAACAGGCGCTCTTATAATTAGTAAAATTAATAGAACCTATTGCAAAAAGATTATAGTTATGCTTGCTAACCAAGATCATCCTACCCATAAACATTTGCAAAAAGAAGAATGTTTTGAATTATTAGATGGTGACTGTACATTAACACTTAATGGTAGAGATATCCCACTTAAAAAAGGAATGCCTATATTAATTAATAGAGAAGTAAACCATTCATTTAGAAGTAAAAATGGTTGTGTTATTGAGGAAGTTTCAACTACACATATTAAAGGAGATTCTGTATATGATGATCCCTCTATAAGTAAATTAACTGTTGACGAAAGAAAAGTTAAGATAGCCTTATGAAGGATATTAATGATATTTGTATTGTAGTCCAGGCTAGATTAGGATCACAACGAGTACCCGGCAAAATGTTAAAATCTTTTGCTGGGTCTACTCTTGTTGATATTTTATTTAAAAAATTAAACCAATCAACAGTTATCTCTCAAAACCAGATTTATTTTTCTGCTTATGAACAAGAATTAAAAGATGTTGCTAATAAACATTCAATTAATATCTTTGATAGAAGTAAACAATCAGCATTTTCGGAAGGTAATCCCTTATCAGAAATATATGAATGGCATAATAAACTACCCTTTAAATATACTGTATTGATTAGTGCATGTAATCCTTTACTTAAAATAGAAACAATAGATAATTTTATTAAATCATTTATAAAATCAGATAAAGAAGGAGGGTTTGCTGTATTTGAGAAAAAAACATACTATTGGGACCAAACAGGAAATCCTATTACTAATTGGGGAAACTCTCGAATTATGAATACTAAGTTTGTAGAACCTATATATGAAGCAGCGCACTGTTTATATGCTAGTAGGTTAGATATAATTAAAGATGGTTTTTGGATGGATACTAACCTTCCCCCAAAACCTGAATTATTTATAATGGATGAATTAGAAGCTTTTGATATTGATTATGAGTGGCAATTTAAAATAGGAGAACAACTATATGAAAACTTATAAAGAACATTACGAGTACTGTAGAAGTTTGTATACTTCTAATAAGTTACCAAAATATAAATCAGCTTATGATTTAAGAGTAGATACTGATTTTTTAAATAAAATTACTACTCCTGAATATTATATTTTGATTAAAAAAATTAGGTCAGCTATTAATAGTAAAATCAGTAAAGATATTAGAAAAACAGAATGGCCTTATGAAGATAATAATAACCCCCCCGATTCGTTTATAGACAGAAATGGACATGCTATAAGAGTAAATAATTGGTTTGATATTTCAGAATTAGAACAACTTGCTCAATTAATTATGCCTATAATTGAAAAAGATATTTTAGGGTGTAATGGTAAGATAGAATTTTTACATCCTTATAGAAACATACCTCATAAGGGGAACGAAACATCTTCTTGGAAATGGCACTATGATGATTGTCCTGATGAGTTTTTAAAATTATTTATTAATCTAAATGAAGTACATGAAGAATCAGGCCCTCTAAGATATTTTGAAAACTTTGACGGTTCAGTACCAGTTGTAAAAACATATAATACTATAGCAGGTATAAGATCTACACATCCTCCTGTGTATCCTAATACTAGAATTCCTAATAAGATAATAGAGGAAGGGTTAAAAAAAGGTGGCAAAGTAGTTAATGTTACAGGCAAGCCAGGTAGTTATGCTATATGTACCCCTAATATCTACCATAAAGCTAGCATACCTGTGTCGGGAATGGAACCTCGAGATGTATTATTCTTTTTTATTCGCCCTAGTATTAAAAAGTATAAAAACTATTTAGAAAATACTTCATCATATTTTCCAGCTAAAAATGTTAAAATGTATAATTTAGATTAAATGAATTTTAAACTAGTTACATCATTAAATAAACGTTTATTTGAACATAAAGCTCAACAACTAATAAATAGTTCATTAGATTTAAAATATCCATTAGATATTTACCATGAAAACTCTTATGAAAACGTAAATTTACTTTTTCCTTTTAATGTTAATTCTATTGATTTATGGAAATTACCCCAATATTCTTTTTGGATAAAAAATTTTATTAATTCTATAGACTGCCCCTGGAATCAACCGGATTTACATGAGGGACGTGTAAAAAAAGCCCAAGCTAAGTTTTGGTTTAGAAAAGTATTAAGTATAACTCATGCTGTTTTAAACTCAAATACAGACTATGTAATTTGGTGTGATGGTGATGCTTATTTTCAAAAACCCCTAGATAATAAATTTTGGGATTTTGTAAGTAAGTATGATGTATCATGTATTTATAGGGATTTACCTCATATTGAAAGTGGTTTTGTAGTATATAAAGTTACTCCTAGTACTAAAAGACTAATGAGAGAGTATATGGGTTATTATACCACAGGAGAAGTATGGAAATACCCAAGATGGTGTGACGGATCTGTACTAACATATCTATTAGAAGGTAAAGATATAGGAAAATTTAAGAATATAGACTATAAAAACAATGATAGTTCAGATTTTGATATATCTGACTATTTTAACCACATTAAGGATCCTTTTAAAGAAGTAAGGGATAGAGAAAATTAATGAATATAGCTATTGCCTTTTCGGGAATGGGTAGATCTTTTAAAACTACCTATAATGGTTTTATTAAAAATGTAGTTAATCCATTATTACAAGAGGGTCACCACGTTGATATTATAATGCACATGTGGGACAATAAGTATAGGTATGTAAAATATATGGAAGATGAGGGTACTGTTGACGAAATAATTTCTTTATATAAACCCGATAAATACCAAGTAGAGATTTACGATAAAAACACTATAGACCGACTTAGGAAAGATATAAATTTAGAATCATATTTAAGTTATATAAAAGACAAAAACTATATCAGAAATGATTCGGATGAAAAAGACTTTATAGGGGGAGGTCCACAGCGTGATAATAGAATTTCTCATTTTTATGGGTATAATAAAGTAAAAAATCTTATATTAGAATATGAAACCGAAACTAATATAACTTATGACTGCATTATAAAAAATCGTCTTGATAATTTAATATTTGAACCACTAAACACAGAAATATTACAAAATATACATAATACTGTATATAGTACTATGGGTTATGAAGCAAATGATAAACATACTAATTTAACCATAAACGATATGTTTATTTTAGGTGATCGTAATTCTATGTTAGGACATTTAAGTATTTATTCTAATTTAATAAAGTTACTTAAAATTCGTTTTGATAAAAATCACCCAAAACCGTGGCAACCACCTGGTCTTGTTCGCCACAATTTAATAGATAAAAATATTACAATTAAAAGATTTTACTTAAATCATATAGTAACCCGAAGACTTTATAAGTACAAAAAAGCCAATTCAGTAGTCACCGGTGATAATTGGAATATTCCTGTAAAAAAGACTAAAGAAATAATTATTGAAAATAACCGTTGGATATGAAACCAATAACATCCCAATTAAAACAAGCATTTCATCCTATAGATTCTATAGAGGAAAGACTACAATTATTAAAAAATAAATATAAAGATGAAACCGCATATGTAGTTACTTGTGGTCCTAGCTTATCTAAACATGATTTAAATATATTAAAATCTAAACTAAAGAATAAATTAGTAATTTGTATTAAACAAGCCCAAAATGTTTTAGAAGAAGAAACAGATTTTCACTTGTTAAACACATATAATCTTTCCCAATATAATTGGAATCCTAATACAATTGTGTACTGGTCATTATCTAAATCATATGCAAACGAACAATTACAAAGAATTATTAATACTGGATCTAATATAGATTTATATATTCCTGTTATTAACCCACCATTTATAGATTATTCCCAAACAATTCAATCCACTTGTAACTTTGAAGATTTTCATATGATGGAAACCCATACAGAGGTAAAGTTGGGAGTAGGAATGATGTATGAAATGGCTATACCTTTAATTTTATTATTAGGATGTAAAAAAGTAATATCTATAGGATGGGACTTAGGTGACCCACAAACTTCAACTAAAAAATGGGATCATTTTTATAAAAATGAGGTTAATAAAGTAACTAAACCTATGAACGGAGAGATAAAAGAAAAATTAAAATCAACTGAAAAATTATATGATTGGTTTATTAGTAAAGGTATAGATTTTAAAATAATTTCAGATAAAAGTTTTGTAAGTCCAAAATTTCCAAGAATAACCTTAAATGATATAAAATGAAAAAAACCCAAATAGTTACACATATAATGCCCCCAGAATTAGAAGATTATGGGGATATGTTAGATCAATTAAATAAAAACAGCCAATATTTAGATAAAGAAGATTGGATTTCTATAAGAGTTGCTCTTAACTTATCTCCCACTATTATAAATTGGGATAAAAGTGAATATAAAAAAAAATTCTTCATACAGTATTTTAATAAACTTAAAGAAAAAGCTACTTGGGCTGATGAAATTATATTTGAGTTAATAGAAGATGATACTATGTTAGGGGCAGCAGATTTAAAAAGAATAGCTGCTAAAGGGAATTATGATCAATTTATATTTTTAGATGGGGATATGATATTTCACCATATGACCTTAAAATGTATTTTAGATATAGGAAAGCAAGTTGACGGGTATTATTTTATAACTCCACAGATAGTTAGACTATGGGATACTACATGGGACATATTAGTCCATAATGATTTTAAACATATTACTCCTGAAAAAAATGGTTATTATAGACAACACCACCCCGATATAACTTTATCCCAAACCCCTAAGGATATTAAAGTATCCTTATCGCCGGATTTTAAATTTGGTATGGGATGGTTTACATTATGCAGTAAAGAATTATTAGATTTAATAAAAATTCCAGAAAGTTTTAGGGGATACGGACCTGAAGATACATTTTTAATGTACGGGAGTCAAATAGCTAAAGAAGCGGGATATGATATTAACCAGTATATTCTAGAGGGAATTTATGTATCCGAAAATAAAATCTATAGGAAGAATAATTTTAATAATAAAATTGCTTATAACGATTTAAAAAGTGATTTTAGAGAAAAAATTTGGGAAAATATGGCTCCTGAATTAGAAAAAATAAAACAATCATTATCATGAAAATATGGTTTATAGTATGTGGGTGGTATTATGATAAAATAGAAGAATTCTATGCACCTTTAAAAGAGTTAGAATCTAATAATAAATTAATAAATGTATTTTGGGCATGCCATAAAAAACCTACGGATTATGTAAAAAATAATTTTAACTATCAATTTTTTCCTAAAATAGGGTTATCTGATACTAAATACCAACAAGCATTAGATGTACTTGATATAAAAGATGATGATATAGTTTTTTTTATGCAGGATGATTTAATAATTAAAAATTGGGGATTTATAGAAAAAAGTATTGGATATTTAAATGAGGGATTTAAAGTTATAGGTAATGGGTTTAATTATCCGGATCCTTTTAATCCTTTTAAAGAACCTTTAGATAAATATTCACACATAAAAGATTATAAAATTCCTGAATGGTTTGCTGATAAAAGATATATAGATTTTGTTAAAAAAGAAAACCAATATTTATTTGATTCTCAACAAACTAGCTATACCGTAAGACTTAGTTTTATGTGTATGAAAAGAAAAGACTTAAAAGCTGTAGGAGATTTTGAAGCGTTTTTTGAAAATATAGAAAGGCCTATTGGCCCTCCTGGAAATGTATCTCAATCATTACTTGGATATAAATTAACTCGTGTTTACGGTAAAGAAAAATTTACATATTTAGGAAATACTTATCAAAATAGTGATTATATTTTTGAATGTGCAAGAGGAAAATAACATGGAAAAAATAACATTTGTAATACCAAGTAGGAATAATTTAGAATTCTTACAATTAGCATATAAATCTATCCGTAATCTCACAGTTAAACATGAGATACTAGTATTAAATGATGCTAGCACAGACGGTACTGAAGAATGGATTACTTCATTAAATGATCCAGATTTAATCACATACCATAACCCGGGCCCTGAACGCATTGGTATTGTTGGCATGTTTGATAAGGGTATTGAAATGGCTAGAACTAAAATTATATTTGCTTTCCATGCTGATATGGTAGCAGCTCCTAATCTAGATAAATATATTTTAAAGCATTTAAAGCCCGGTACTGTTGTTAGTGCTACTCGAGTTGAACCCCCACTCCACCCAGATGGGCCCGAAAAAATGTTAGTTGATTTTGGTATTGAAGTAGAGGATTTTGATATAGATAAATTTAATAAATGGGTATTAAATGATTATAAACCTAAACATGATACATTAACTACTGAAGGTATATTTGCCCCATGGTGTATGTACAAAGAAGATTTTTTAGCTATAGGAGGTCATGATGAATTATTTGCCCCTCAATCTAAAGAAGACAGCGATTTATTTAACCGTTTTGTTTTAAATGGTTATAAAGTAATTCAAACTTGGGAAGGTTTAGTTTACCATTTTACTAGTAGGGGGAGTAGATTTAATAAACATGCTGGTGGAGCTGCAGGTAAAAATAGCAATGAATGGTTACACACTACTACATCAAATGCTCGCAATTTTATTCGCAAGTGGGGTCATTTTATTAAACATGATGCTTTAATGAAACCTATTATTCCCCCTAAATATAACATTGCTTTTAGAGTTCATAATAATAATATTAATTTATTAGAAACTCTTGAACCTTGGTGTACTATAATGTATAGTAATATTGATTATGTTCCTTACATTACTAAAGAACAACCTAATACTATAATAGATTTAACAGATAAACTAACCCATTTACAATCAGAGTTATATAATGAGTTTGAAGGAATTACAATTGTAATTGATGGTAATACTTTTACTCAACAAGATTTTAATCTAATCCAACAATTATCCGAAATAATACATGATAGTGGGGAAATGGGTAGTTTTGAGTTAGGAAATCTTAAAATAAACATAAATAATCTTCAACCTCAAGATTTAAGATGAATAAAATATTAATTACGGGTGGATCAGGAATGGTAGGAAATTGCCTTAAAAAATATTTTCCTAATGCTTACATTCCAACTTCCAAAGAATTAGATTTAACTAATAGTGAACAAGTAAAAAACTATTTTTATAATAATAAATTTGATTATGTTATTCATCTCGCAGCCCATGTTGGGAGTTTACATGATAATATAAAAAATAGAACTTTATATTTTGATGAAAACATTTTAATGAATACATTAGTAACTAAATATGCTTATAAAAGTGGAGTTAAAAATTTTTTAGGGATATTAAGTACCTGCATTTATCCTAATAATATTAATAATTACCCTATTAAAGAAACTCAACTTCATAATGGTCCACCTCACCCTGATTTATTATCTTATGCTTATGCTAAAAGAAGTCATGCTGTACAATTATTAGCATATAAAGAAACCTATAATATAAATTATAACTATTTAATCCCCTGTAATTTATTTGGAATAGTTTCTGAAAAACATAAAAACAGATCTCATTTTGTTAATGATTTAATTTTTAAAATTATAAATTCTAAAAATAATAATCTTGATTATATAACTTTATTTGGAGATGGAACTCCACTTAGACAGTTTATGTATGCTGAAGATTTTGCTAAGATAATCTATGAATATATTAATAAAAAACTTAATATATCTTTTAATGTAGCCCCTGATAATAATATGTCTATTGAACAGTTAGCTAAAGTTGCCATTAAAACTTGTAACCAAGATATGTTAATTAAATATGATAATTCTAAACCTAATGGGCAGTATAGAAAAGATGTAGATACATCTTTATTTAAAAAACACATAGATTTTTCTTTTACTCCTTTATCTGAAGGTATTAAAGCAGTATATAATGAATACAAATAATACTATTTTAATAGGCCCCACAGGGTTTTTAGGACCATCTTTTCTTGAAAAGGATGCTTCTATTATTGCTGTAGGTAGATCTAAATTACCTTCTCACTTAAAAAATAAATTTTTTTATATAAAAGATGATAATGATTTTTCTCGTTTAGATAATTTAGAATTTGATAACGTAATATTTCTAATAGGATCCTCTGACCATTATGTTCTTAATTCCCATCCTACACTAGCTTTTGAAAAAAATGTGCTAGCACTATCTAAATTTTTATGGTATTTAAAAAATTCTAATAAGAAAATAAATAAAATTATTAACTTTACTACAATGTTGCAGTATAATACTTCCCTAATGCAATTGCCTTGTAATGAAAATGAACCACGAGACCCTACAATAAATAATTATGTTTTAAGTAAATATGTTTCTGAATTAATTACGGCTCAACATAGAAAGGATTTTAATATCATAGATGTTCGAATTAGTAATGTATATGGCCCCACTAAATTATTAAGACCTGATATTGTCCCTTCATTAATTTGGTCATTAATCCATAATAAAACAGCTTCTGTATGGAATAAAACCCCTATTAGAGATTTTATTTATGTTGACGATGCTGTTGATGCCGTGTTAAAGTTATTAGAAACAGATTTTTCAGGTCCTATAAATCTTGGTACAGGAGTAGGTTCGTCTGTAAAGGAATTATGTAATCATTTGGAACACATATCAGGATTTCATATAGAAGATCAAAACATTAATGTTCAGGGACATATGAAATTTTTTCAAGATATTACTTTATTAAAATCTTTAATAAAATGGGAACCTAAATATTCTTTGAATAAAGGACTATTAAAAACATATAAAACTATGGAGACATACTATAGTGAAGATAAAGTAAAACAAACAGTAAAAGATAGTTATGGTAAAATTAGTTAGTGATACTATAGATAGATCTGATATAGATTCCTTAATAGAATGGCTTAAACAAGACCCCATCCCTAGATTAACTAAAGGGGAATTAACTCAAAAGTTAGAACATAAATGGGCCACTAAAATAGGAACTAAATACTCTGTATTTGTTAACTCAGGTTCATCATCAATTCTTTTAACCTTAGCTGCTCTTAAAGAATTAGGAAGATTAGGCAACGGCAAAGTCATAGTACCTTCTTTAAGTTGGGCTACAGATGTAAGTTCTCCTATGCTGTTAGGATTGGACCCCATTATGTGTGATTGTAATTTAGAAGATTTATCTTGTGATTTAGACCACTTAGAAAAATTATTTAAACACCATAACCCAGGTGCATTAATATTAGTATCTCCATTAGGATTAGTTCCTAAAATGAAATTGGTTTTAGAACTATGTAAAAAATATAATGTATTACTTTTAGAAGATGTATGTGAAAGTATGGGATCTAAATATAAAAATGAATATTTAGGAAGTTTTGGAACAGCATCCTTTTTTTCAATGTATTTTGGCCACCACTTATCTACAATAGAAGGAGGTTTTATCAATACTAATGATGAAGAATTATACCATATGCTTCTTATGATGAGAAGTCATGGGTGGGATAGAGATTTACCTAAATGGAAGCAAAACGAGCTTAGGGATAAATACCAATGCTCGGATTTTGATGCCTTATATAATTTTTACGTACCAGGATTTAATTTAAGAGCTACTGACTTACAAGCATATATAGGCTTAAGAGCTATAGATAAATTAGATAAATATTGCGAATCACGAAATAATAATTTTTTATATTACTTACATCATATAAAAGACAATCAATTAAATATTAAAAATAAAAAAAATAATTTTGTATCTAATTTTGCTATGCCCATTGTAAATAAAAATAGAAATAAAATCGTAAAAAAACTTATAGATGAGAATATAGAAGTTAGACCCTTAATAGCGGGGAATATGGCTACTAAACCTATGTGGACTAAAAATTATCCTACTGTTTCTTTACCTAACTGTGAACTAATTGAAAATTTTGGGTTTTATGTCCCTAACCATCAATACTTATCTAAAAAAAATCTTACTAAAATAATAACGATTATAAACCAATAAACATGAATGTAATAGTAACAGGAGGAGCAGGATTTATAGGGGTAAATCTTATAAAACAATTAATTATAGAAGGACATAACGTAACTTCCATAGACAATTATTATACAGGCAAAGAAGAAA
>Ga0181389_1000746_pt1 | contig 13166 bp, 7 predicted proteins | sample 12SPOviralmetaG_FD_130121 | JGI IMG/M metagenome (GOLD analysis project Ga0181389, IMG submission 130121) | Marine viral communities from the oligotrophic San Pedro Time Series (SPOT) site, San Pedro Channel, CA, USA - 12 SPOT_SRF_2010-06-29 | ecosystem: Environmental > Aquatic > Marine > Strait...
AATAGAACCTGCTAGTTGAGCATTAGTGATAGTTCCAACTAGACTACTAGTAGGATAAGCAGTAGCATCACTTAGGTCAAATGCTGGAGTTGCGTCAGAAGCACCAAGATCAACCGAGACACCACCAAAAGAAACACTATCGTTAGATAGTTTGCTGTTAGCAATACTTCCTGCCAACTGAGCATTGGTAATAGTACCAGTCAGATCGGTAGTGGGTAGATTACCACTGAACGTTGTTGCTGTAAGTGTACCGCCACTGAAAGTTAGAGACCCAGAATCTCCGAGTTCTCCATTTGTTCCAGCGACAACAACACGACCAGAAGTAAGGTCAGAAATTTGAGCAGTAGCAGCAGTAAAACCTGCTGAAACTTGTACGGTTGTTGCTTGTACTTGAGTTAGCGTTGAAATACCAGTAATTCTTTGATTACCAGCAGTTACTTCGTCATATGACAGATCACCTGTTACATTAAGATCACCCGCGACCGAAAGGTCGCCACTCATTACCACATTTGCGGCAAAAGTAGATATACCAACGTGTGAGGAGAATCCCACAAGACGTTGTTGTACACCACCTGCTTTTGCCAGATCTCTGGCTCTAGACATAGATTATGGACTTATTACTACATCTATATTTAGACTTCGGTGAGGTTTATTTTGTATTTTTTACCAGAACGATTATTAATCATAAAGATATCTTCCTCACCCTCTTGTAGTGTCCAGTCACCCCATGTGCCATCTACAACATTAGGATTAGCATCTTTATTACTCAACTGTAAGTCAGCAGAGAAGATGTTAGCGAAACGAACTGCTGTAGAACCTAGGTCGTAAGTATTGTGTGCTGCTGGAATAATATTATATGATGTGATATTACCAACTGTAATTGCTGGTGTGCCAGTTAGACCAGTAGCAGAACCTGCTAGGGTACCGGTGAAGTTTACTGATGTTAGAGTATTTGTATTTGGATTATACTGAAGATCGGTGTCAGTTCTAATATTTTCATTTCCAGTATTTGAGTCAACAATACAGATAAAATGCTGAGCATTTGTAGTATTAGTTGCTGTTAGAGTAACTGTACCAGCAGGGACATTTAGTAGGGCAGAACCATCAATAGCAGGTAGATCACCACTTAGATTTGCTGATGGAACAGTGCCACTAAAACTGGAAGCAGTAATAATACCAACGGAGTTGACATTGGTTGCCTGGAGTTGTCCAACTGTAGAAACACCAGTAGAATTGATCTCACCAGTGACATTACCGATTACATTACCAGATATGGTTCCAACAGTAATATCAGGACTACCAGAGAGACCTGTTGCATTACCAGTAAGAGATCCAACGAAGTTACTAGCAGTAACAACACCAACATAGTTGGCATCACCATTCTGTAGATTGGTTTGACAGGCAACCGCAGCACCCATAAAACCGTGGTTAGTACACTGATAGTATAGGATAGATGGAGTTTCTTGAGTAACATCTAGATCAGTGTAAGCACCAGCAGAACCAGGTGTACCATTAGTTGTTACAGTGTCAGACCATGCTCTTGCCTTAGCAGCATCATAATAGAAGCGTAGTGGATGACCATTGTTAGTGGAATCATCCTGCTTAAATCTATAAGTCTTGCCAGGTTGTAGGAATAAGAATGGAGATTCTGATCCATTGAAGAAATAACCACTGCTAGAACCAGTACCATGATACCTATGACCAGAGGTCTTACTAGCAACACTAACCTCAATATCTACACGAGTCTTATCACCAGAATCCTGTAGATAATCGAATCCTGAGAAGGCGTTAGCAGTTACAATACCTGTGACATTGATATTAGTCGAGTCTAGGAATGTTAGTGTGGAAATACCCGAGTGACTAATGGCACCTAGGAAACCATTGGTATCAGCAAAAAAGCTACCAGCAGTGGTAACTCCAGTAACATCTAGAGTGCTTACATATACCTGACCAAGCGTACTTACACCAGAAGAGTTTAGAGAACCATCAAGGAATGCGGTGGCAGTAACAATACCAGCATATACATCACCAGTAAGATTACCAGTTACATTACCAGTTACATTACCAGTTAGAGCACCATAGAATTGTGGAGCACCAATAGAAGTAATACCAATAAAGGCATCAGCAGTAGAGATACCCGACGTATACATCGTCGTCGAGAATCCTTGTCCGATAGAAGAAATACCGGAGATGTTGATACTAGGGAGATTGCCTGTAATATCAATCTTGGCACGATTTACCTGTGGTTCACTAACAGATAGACCATTACCAACCTGGATCTGTGCTACATTAGTAACAGAAAGATAAGAACTTGTATCATAAAAATCTAGGTTAGCATCTGTCAGTTTACCAATAGATGCGATACCTGTTGTGCCTGCTGGGGCAAATACTGTCAGACCAGCACCGACACGAATTGTAGATATACCCGATACTTCTACAAAACCTTGACCATCCTCAGCATTAAAGTTAATACGAGGAATCGTAACTGTGGCAACACCAACTAGAGCACCAGAAATATTTCTGTGAGTTGCTACTGCTACTACACCATCACCTACAAAGTTAATAATAGCAATAGACCCGCCCATACCAACTGGGGCGAGTCCTTCATCCTCAATAGTAATACCAGACGACACACCGGTAGGAGCACCACCAGGATTTCCCCATCGCCTCGTTCCATCCGCATCAGCGTATAGAACCTGTCCATTAACGTCAGGTTTATCTAGGTTGGGCTCAAAACTGCCAGGTAGGACGAAAGGACGATCGCCACCGACAACCTGATTTCTACTGGTCGAGAGACCAGAAAAACTGGTCACCCCAACTCTACCGGATAGCAGTTTAGGCATTACTTCGCGTTTTCTAGGATGCTAATGATAAGTCTCTGTGTACCGTCTTCATCCTCAGACTTAATCTTAAGGATGTCGCCCGTCTCAAGAACAAGTCTTCCATCTAAGAAAGACATAGCATCTTGACTAGGGATTTGTGCTTTTTCAATGATAGGTGTATCAACAGAAGATCTGCTATGATATACTGAAAAAGATGTTACCGATGTGCCACCACCAACGTTAGAAACGTTGCCATAAATGATAAGTGCGGAAACGCCAGCAGGGCAAGTATAGATACCGACACTACTACCCTTTGTTAGAGTATGTGTTAGTGTTCGGAATTTATTTAGTGGAATCGCTGCCATTTATTGTGCTCCTCCTAGGGCGATGATTAATGGTGTTAGGGTTGCTTGGATACTCTTATTAAAAGCATCACCAGTGATAGTTCCTGTCTGTTGATTGATTGTAAAATCATCACCGATCAAGAAGTTGCCTCGTTCATCTGTTGATGTGTGGACAACTTTACCACCATTGTCAGACTGAACTTGGTTTTCTGGAATTGTTACACCACCTTGAGAAGGTCTCGCGGTAGCGATAGTAACTCCAGTTCCGATATACTCAAAGGAGTGAGAAGACGCTAGAATTAACGACTGTCTGAAGAACGGAACGGTAGAACCAACACCAACATTAGCGGGAATAGTTTGGTCTACAGTGATTGTAGACACGCCCGCAGTAGGCGTAGTAGCACTATTTATAGTGTAATATGTAGGTTCAATTGATATTGTTCCGGTAGCAGTCTCACCTGAAGCAGGTGCTGCGATAGTTACAGTTGGACTATCACCATAACGATATTGTCTGCCGGTAGCAAACATATTGATTGCTGTAACTGAACCGAATCCAGAAACAACAGCAACACCATCAGCACTGATACCACCAGGACCAGATGGATTGCTAAATGTAACTGCTGGTGGGTTGGTACTAGTATATCCAGAACCAGCAGAAGTTACATCAACTTTCTCTACATTGTAGAACAATTCTCCAACATAGAATACTTGCCCAGTAAATGGTCTTTGTGTTCCAATACCAGTTACAGTAACAATATCATTTTCTTCAATCATCGAGACAGCAAGTGTTCCCGAGAAACCTTCAGTACCAACGCCAGAAGCAACTAAACCCTTATTACCAAAAGAAGAGTTTGAGTTGGTTAGGTCACACTGACCACCACTACCACAGAAGATAGCAATATCGTCACAGATCGTAAAGATCGAGACTAACTGAGCATAACCATTGTTGGTGATTGATACACCAATGCCACCCTGATTGTATTGTGTATATGAGTCAACAACCATGGACTTTAGTCCATCTGCCTTATTACCATCAATCCTCATACCAAGAGAATTTGGTACGAAGTTGGTACAGTTCCTAATATAAGGAGACTGAGTTATAACACCAACATACTCAGAACCAATACCAGCAACACCTACCGTAGCAGTAAATGTAGTAGCAGTGGTAGCAGATACTGATACAAGTGTGCCTTCTAATGGTTCACCGGAGCGTGGGTGATAATAACTCTTGTTATTATGGTCAGAAGCACAAGTAAACTGTAGACTTCCAGTTGCAAAACCGACCTGAGTAGCACCTGCTGTGATACCATGATCAGCAGGAATAGTAACAGTCATGATACCTGCCTTCGGACTGTAATCAGCGAAGGTAGGTGTTAGTTTAGTATCCCAATCACCAACGACAACAGCATCGGCAGCAGCAGATACAAAGGTATGAATGTTCTCTCTTACTGGATGATAAGAGATCATCGCACCAGTATTAGCGGCACCAATAAATGATAGGTTCTGAATAAGAACGCCGTTATCTACGTGGAATAGATCCTGTCCAGCATTTAGTGGGATAACCTGAGTGTTTCTCAGATCATCACCATCAATGGTTACATTATGCTCTAGACTGACAGGGTTGTTCTCTTGATATACACCACCAGCAACACGGATAACATCACCAACTTTGGCAATCGCTGCTGCTCCACCAATAGTTCTCTTAGCATTAGAGATCCTTAGACCATCATTACTATCAAGACCATCTTCAGCAACATAGATGATGTTGAGTGTAGAAGTACCAGCACCAACCCATGATAGTTCACCACCAGGATTAGCACCTAGAACAGATCCGATACCGGCTGTTGATGCCTGTGCGTCTAGGAATGTACCACCAATCTGAACATAAGTATCACCACCGTCAGGTTTAATCTGGACGCGATACTCTGGTTGTGTGGTACCAACACCTACGCGATTTGTACTAGCATCATAATATAGTTTACTAGCACCACCAAACTTACCGTTTGCTTGCTTATACTGTACCTGGTGAGTAGCACCAGCAGCATTTGTCTCAATATCAGCAAGATCAGTCCAAGATACAGCAGTACCAACGGTAATCAGAGACTGACCGTTGGTACCTGCTACACTATTACTATCATATAATCTACCTGTTAGACGCATGTCCGTGCGGACATCTACGTCATAGGCGGGTTGAGTAGAACCAACACCAACCTGACCCGCTGCTACAATACCATCAAAGTTAGCGGTAGTAGCAACATCTAAACCATACTGGGCATCAGTTTTGCCAATACCAGTTCGATTATTATCGGCATCGACTATTAAAGCGTCTGTTCCTACTTCCAGACCTTTCTCGATGCCGAACTTCTTATTGACTGATGCCATCTAAGTAGAACGCTCCTTGTTATTTGTATTTATCAAGTGGTACGCATGATGTATGCGAGAGCATAATATGGCGGCAGGTTTTTGTTAGTTCCAGACTCACCTTGGGAATCGGTTGTATGTCTGTGAGTAGCATCAATAGAAATAAGTCGTCCATTATTCCCTTGATCAGAGTCTTCATTATGATTAACGTTAGTCTGAGAGAATATGCCAGTAGGAGCAGGTTGAGGATCATTACGGAAAGTTCCTGTTAATGATTTGGCATTGGTGTCACTTTCATTAATAGTAGAGTCCGTGGTATGTGAGTGTGTTACAAGTACAGAATCAGCACTACCACCCGTAGCACCAACAGAATATCCACTACCAGCAGCAACTACAAATCTATCTTGTAAATTTGGAGTTCCATTAGATCCATTACATAATGCCCATCCACCAGGAACAGATCCAACAGAACCTGACCATAGGATAATGCCACCAATAGGTGTAATACCATTACCAACAAATGTGGTGGCAGTTACAATACCTGAAGAGGTGACATTACCGGTTTGAGTGATGTCACCGTTAACAGTTGCACCTGTAAGTGTAGTGTCACCAGTAACTTCTAGTTGATCAATCTCATAGTTTTCTGCGGTAGCAGACTTAGAGATAGGACCAAATCTTTTCCAACCACCAGTAGTTCTAACCCAACCTAGATAACCACCTGAACCGAACGATGTTCTGAATAGGATGCTATCAACATTGCTGGTTGGTGTGGTATCACCATCTTTGATACCAACATAAACACTCTTACCAATGTCACCAGATCTGTCACCTCTTAGTAGCAAATCAATGACTTCAGTGTCGGCATTGGACTGAAGACTGGAGTTGATTGTTACACTATTAAATGTAGCATCTGTTGGGAACTCTGCTTTCTCTGTAATCTTTATCGTAGTGTCACCACTACTTCTTGGAGGAATGATTGACTTAATTTCACTCGTTCCTGCTTCAATCTTGAGTTTACCGATGTAGAAGTCACCCAGATCATTCATACCAGAGTAGACAATAAATCCACCACGGTGCTGAACAGATTGTGAAATTAGTTCTTCACGCACACTTCTTCTTCTATCCTGAACCTGCGGCATCGCAGTAGAATAGTTACCTGGACCAAAACCAACATATTCGAAGGTGTGACCAGAAGCACGCAAGATAGAATATCTTCTAGATTCGATAGGTAGAACCTTGATCTTCCTTGCGGCGCTGTTGACAGGATGTTCATCAGCGTTTGTGCCCATCACACCACGGATAATCGTGGTAACGTTACTGTTAGAGACCATTACGATCTCATCATCGATCTGGAGGAAGTCTCCGCGACGTAGATTACCTCTATCAGCAACAGGAACTGTGAATGATGTAGAAGTGGTTGAGATACCACTGCTTAGAAGTGATGTGTGTCCTCCATAAATCGGAATACCACGACCATCTCCTCTTTGATTGATACCCTCACCATGAGCATTTACATTGCTAGCAGTAAATGTTGGTTTTGTAGAATTCTTACCAAAGTCTACAAATAGTTGTGCTCCACTTACTTTATCGGTGATGAAGTGTGTGCCATTATAGAAGGCATCAGAACCACTAATAACAATACGATCACCACGACGTAGACCAATATCACTGCTTAGTGTTACTGTACCTATACCACTTTCCTTACTATAATCAAGAGCAGTGACTGTAGTTGTAACACCAACGTGGTAAACATATCCACCGGACGAAGGACCATCAGCGACCCCGGAGACGGTGAACGTGGTATTATTTGTAACGCTTTCGATTCTTCGTGTTCCGTCATACGCTGTGCTTCCTACACCTACAACTTGTACAGCATCACCAATAGGATTCGCAATATTAGCAACTCCAAGAGTACAATCATCACCAGCAGAGTAGTGAGGAATTCCTCGGACTGTCAGTAGATCGTTAACATTATATCCAGAACCAGGATTGTTAAGAACAGCAGCACTAATCGTGCCAGCAGCAGCAACAGTTACATCAAGTGTTAGACCTCTACCAGTACCACCTTCTGCCCTAACGTTATAGTAGAACTCAGCATTACCACTGTTAGCACCAAGGTTAGTACCACCAGTTACACTCTGAATACCAGATACACCACCAAATCCGTGATCTCTATCACAAACAATCGAAAGAGAACCAGACGAGTGTGATGTGCTGGTGATAGGTATAACAGCACCGGCATCAGATATGAAGGAATCTAGACCTTCACGAGTGATACTTCTCTGAGGATCATTGGTCTCAACATTACCAATCTCATCACGTACAGCATAAGATACCGCAGATTTTGGATCAGCGTCAGGATTATCTACGTCTACTTCTGGGAAGATGTCAATGTCATCTTGACCGAAGTAATACGTTGTAGTTGAGAATGGTGATACGGTTGGTTGTGAGATATAACCACGTAGAGTTAGATCGTAGATACCATCCTGTGAACCAGACTTAAACTCTTGGATCTCACTCGAAGCATGAATCTGGTAACTAGCAGAACCATAGTCACGCTTGACAAAGTATGGAGAGAACGTTCTACCGGCACCGGCAATAGTTCTGTCTTCAAATGTGAATGGAATACCAGAGTTGATTTCAGTGATAGCACCTGGATCTGTGCTAATACCAATGCTAAATGTTTCGCGATTAGCAACAGCGGTGACCTCAAAGATACCGTTAAATCCAGAGTTATCAGCACCGCCAGTGTTATTGGCAGACTTAAGACGATAGACCTGAACAGTTTGACCAACCTTTAGACCATGTGAATTCTCGGCGGTAATAACACCAACGTTACCAGACCAGGAAGCATTAATAACGCTAGTCTTACTTCTGAGATTAGTTTCAGATGTTAGAGTATTGTTATCGTTCTGATAGTTAGTGTCATCAGGTACAGTAGAAGCATCAGCAATACTGAATCCTGCGGTAGGAGCAGAAGCGTATGTTTCCGACTGAGGAATAACAAGTTTTAGACCATATCTTCTTTCTAGATTATCTCTACCATCACGCTGTCTGGTGTAGAAAGCGGTCTTTGTCTTAGGTGTAATGTCAGTTTTGTTGGATACGATAATAGCATGGAGACTATTACCAGCACCTACGTTTACATACCAACCACCATCATACTGAATTGGGTGACCTGGTTCGCCAGGTTCTTTGCCAGAGACAGTAGATACAATTCGTAGATCACCACCAAGGTTGTTAACACCACTGATATTTGTACCAGCAATGGCATTATTAAACGTAGAAGAAAGGCGAACCTGATCCGCTGCTAAACCATCAGTAACAGCAAAGTATTCGCGGTTGTACTCTAGACCATCAGGTAGAGCACCATCTTCAGAATAGACTCGGACTTTCTCACCATTGAGGAACTTATGTTCGTCTCTTAGTGTAAAGGTATTACCGGTGATCGAGTTGATACCAGATACTCTACCAACAAAGTGTTCCTTACGGGCAGATACTCTTTCAGATGCTGCTGCCTGAGGAACAGGCATAAGGACCGTAGTAGCAAAACTGGTGTCACCTACACCAACTTCGATAGTTTCACCTACCTTGTTACCAAATGCGAATCCATTGATACCTGTAGGAGGAACATTGGATTTCTGATCATACTCATAGAAATATAGTCTGGTGTTAGCAGCAGTAGAAGTCTTCTCTACGTCTAGTGATAGATAGTTGACCTTATTCTGCTTGTCACTGATTCTCTGAGGAACCTGAATCTCAGTAATATAACCTTTATCGTCCTTAAGGAACGCCTCAAATCTACACTTATCTGCTTGTAGTGACTTGGCACCAAAGTTAGAGTTAGAGTTGGTGATAGACATATCACCACCAGAATCTGCTAGGAAATGCTTAGCATATCCGATAGCAAAGACAGATACTGCTTGGATAATACCATTGTTAGATACTCTAACGTGGCAGTTTTCCCAACCAGGTCTATGCTTAGCAAGGGAATCTGTGTGTAGGGATACAGCAGAACCTAGTGCTACTTGATCTTCCCAAGCACCAGTGGTTGTATTATACTTAACGTATGCGTTGTCGTCCTTGTTAAGTGCGATACCCGTAAACTGGGCAACAACCATGGACTTAAATCCAGTTGCTTTCGCACCATCAGCGTGCATACCGTTCATGCCAAAGACAGAACGGATAGAGCAGTTAAAGATATAAGGAGAAGCAGAACCTACAGTGTCACTCTCAATCTTAACGGCAGGACTCTTGCCAGATAGATTAGGTGTTGCTGTAGATGTAGGAGTGGTAGGTACAGAATAAGTAAACGATGTGTCACTTAGAACCTGACTTACAATATAACTGCCGTCATAGTTAGTATCATCAATACCTGTGATTAGGATTGGTGTGCCAACGTTAAAACCATGACTGGTTTGTGTTACTACTGTAACGATAGGAGTAGCAACATTATCGGTAGGATTAGCACCAGAATAGATGTCACTGATTGTGAGAGCACCTATTTGAGAAATAGCACCTACAATACGAGACTCATCGACAGTTGCTTCGAAGTCTTTATTTGCGGGGTAGTTAGGTAGAGCACGACCAGAGTTAGTACCATAACCCAGAGTTAGTTTCTGGTAGTACATGTCAAGGTCAGTATTACCCTGACCAGAGATCTGGTTTACACCGTCAGCGTACTCAAAGCAAGTGAGTTTATGGTGGGAATAATTTGGAGCATATACGTTTGTGGTGTAGTCTCTAAAGATGCGATCATTTGGATCTCCATCAAAGAAACTAAACCCAAAGAAGAAACAACCACCAGTTACACGGAAAATAGATGTAGAATCAATAGCGTCATTGTCAGGTTTCGGAACAAACTTAGGTTTGATCTTAGTCTTTCTTAGATCCTGACCGACGATAGAAGTACCACGAGGCATGATAACGCCACCGTGAGCACTGTTAAACCTGTAAAGGACATTGTTAGGATCCTGAATATCGAAGTTGGTGCCAACACCAAACTGATCGATAATCGCGGAGGTCCCATTAACATCAGTTAGTGTACCTGAAGTGTTAATCCTTAAACCTGGACGGTTATCAATATAATGGGTACCCGGAGATACCATAATAGTGGTCTTATCAAATCGGTCGTTGTTAGCACCGATCTGATATGAGAATCTTGCCGCCTCGATTAAGGCACGCTGAATACTCTTAAATGGACGAGTCCTGGAATTACCAGTATTACTAATATCGTCAGTTGCGTCAAGTTCCTCGGGATTGACGTAAATGACGTTGCCAGTAACGTTCTTTAGGAAATTCTCTAATCTGCTTAGCGGCATAGCCTATAAATACTGACACCATCTCTTCATGCTATTTATACCATGGCTATTGGTCCTCAGACTAATGCGTTAATTGACTCCTATAAATTAAAAATCAAGCAAAAACGCGACAATAAAACTCAAATTACAGAATCCAAAAAAGGATACAATATCACCGATTCTGAAGGTGGAACAATTGCACGTATTGAAGACCTCGATGTAGTCATCAATAGTTTTTCACCTGCTATCAATGGTCTAGACACCGAGGTCTTGCGGATAAATGGTCTTATCAACGATCAGCAAACTCTCGTCTTTGATCTATATACTGGTGCGACACAAGTGGGATGCACCACTTACACTATCCCAATGGTAGATAGTCTACGTGATGATGTAAGGGGATATAAGTGGGCTTTCTCTGGTGATAATCCGTTCGCAGAATCTAACGCTCTGATCACCAGTGCTAATATTGGGTATGGCACATATACAGGCATCACACAAGTCAGTCTAGGCACATTCTTCGGTCTAGACTCAACCGAATGTCCTGGATACGCTGCTTCTATCACGGCAGCAGAAACGGTCATTACAACGCTAAGATCGCAACGTACAGGTGTTATAACTCCAGTTCAGAACTTAAAAGCAGCAAGAGCAGAATATCAACTTCAGAAGTATGGATATGATCGAGCTTCAGAACAACTAGATAAAGAAATTTTAGAAGCAGAAGCAGTAATTACTTCTCTAGAGGGTTCTGATTCTCAGTATTTCTTAGAATAGAACTATCCATGGGGTCTTTTTCACCCTTAAGGATAGCATTTGCTCTAATATAAAAGAAACTGTCGGTTTTATCGGCAGTCTCTAAAGCGTCTTTGACTTTACGCCAATTCTCCAAGGTGTACTTATCCAAGGATATGGTGCGGAGGATACATATTATTTACCTTTTTTCTTTTTCTTTCGGTTTTGTTTATGATTAAACCGGTGATTTTTGTCTACTTCTTTACACCGTCGGATATGAGAAGCAAAATTAATTTTATCAAAGCATAAATGCCCGCAAAGCGGACATCTAATTTGAGACATACACCACTTCGGTGTTCTCTTTGTTTATACGAACCAATCTCAGAAGGTTGATGAACTGATCAGGGGTGTCACACAAGATCTCTTTACATGCACCCATGTCACCGTGCATACAGAAGGTACGGTTCAGAACATCTACCTCGATAAGGCTGACGGTTTCCTTAGAATTCATGAAGGTTTGGTTCGTGTTTTGGACTTTCCTATTGTAGCAGGTTTCTGCTGGATTTCCAATGGTGGGGGTGCCAATTCCTGAACTGTCACGGTGTAGTATGCTCGCAAGGCACCACCACCACCATTACGAATGATTGCTTTAGTGCCCCACTCAATACGATCAACGTAAAGTTCTTGTGCGGTACCGATTGCAGTTAGTTGAATGACCAATGATTCGGCGTCGATTTTGCCACGCCATTCTTCAGGAAACTCAATGATGCCGTCTACAGAGACGACTCCAGATTCTGTAAGCATGATTCTAAATGTTCAATTCGTGTGTTTTGTTCTTTGATTGCTTCGACTAGAAGTGCTACGAGTTTATCATACTGAACGCCTTTAACGTCCATAGCATTGCCGTCGCTATCATCAATCTTAGTATCTATAACAACTTCGGGAATGACTTTTTCTACTTCCTGTGCTATAAAACCGATTCGTGTACCAGGATTTTGCCTTTTTTTCTGACAATGAGTCCACTCAAATGTAACACCTTGAAGTGCTAGTACTTTAGATAGAGCACTAGTGATTGGTTTCACGTTAGTCTTCAGTCTGATATCTGAGTGAGTGTGAAGCTCATTTAATGATGAAAAATTATAAGTCCAGTCCCCAAACAGACTTCCAACGCCTGATGGAAGTGATGTCGCTAGTGCTGCTGTAATATTCTTAGGTTCTGCTGCGACTTTGCCACCAACCTCAACTGCCGCACCAACACGACTAAACAATCCTATCATATTCTTGATGCCAATCGCGTTCCAGATGCCAGTATTGTTACTGGCACCAAAGAAGTTGCTTAGACCAAGGTTATTCATATAACCGGTGTGCTGTGTGCCACCAGTTACATCCAGTCCAAGTGTAGGAATGCTGGGGTTAAATGGTGGGATAGCAGGACCGATGTTGACAACACCACGAGCAAATCCAATGTTAGTGGGAGCACCAAAGAATGCGGTGCCAGATACTGCTAGTGTGCCAGCAAAAGGATTGAGACCATCTAGGGTAAGCAGTGATTGATCAGTCTTGATAGGAAGACTAGGACCAATATAGATTTTCTGTGCCGAAATTTCTGG
>Ga0181389_1000747_pt1 | contig 13157 bp, 20 predicted proteins | sample 12SPOviralmetaG_FD_130121 | JGI IMG/M metagenome (GOLD analysis project Ga0181389, IMG submission 130121) | Marine viral communities from the oligotrophic San Pedro Time Series (SPOT) site, San Pedro Channel, CA, USA - 12 SPOT_SRF_2010-06-29 | ecosystem: Environmental > Aquatic > Marine > Strait...
AACCACGTTCAACTTGATTCTGTTTCAGACGTACGAGAAAGCTTTGTAGAAGGCATGTTCCAAGCTGGCGATCAGGTTGTTATTAAAGAAACAGACATGATTGCCACGGTAGTACGTCGTGGATCTAATTACTTGATTGTAGAGTCTAATGGCCAGCAAATGCGTAAGTGGCTTGAGGCTGTCGAAATGATTGAAGCTCGTCAAGATCCAGATATTAAAGATCGTAAGGGTGCTCAGCCTGCTGGATACCATACTGGTCTATCTAAATCAACTAAAGTAAAACGTGATGCTCACTTTAAGAAATATGGCAAGAAGCCTGATGATCAGGACTCTGCTTACAAACCAGCACCGGGTGATGCTACAGCTAAGACAAAACCAAGTAAACATACCAAGAAATTTAAAGCAATGTTCGGAGACGACTAATGGCAAAGTATAGAGTTGAAGTTGATGGGGAAGGCGTACAAACTGTTGATGCCCGTACCGAAAAAGAAGCAAAGGCTAAAGCTTTTCGTAAGCTAGGCATTAAGTCTATGCTCAAAGTCAAGACTTTAGCACCTAAAACTAAAATCACAAGAGAAGCAATGAAATTTAAAGACTATGTTTCAATTGATGAGAATGCCACAGCTGGCTTGAAGAAGAAAGCTGAAAAGTCTGGCATGCCATTAGGTGTTCTTCGTAAAGTTTATAATCGTGGAGTGGCCGCATGGAAAACAGGCCACAGACCAGGGACAACACCACAACAATGGGGTTTTGCTCGAGTCAATTCATTTGTAACAAAATCATCAGGTACATGGGGCAAGGCTGATAAAGACCTTGCTGCAAAGGTAAGAGGAAGTTAAGATGCCATTATCAGTTAAAGACGGTATGGGCGCATGGATAGACGATTTCGCAAAGTCCGATGCTCCACAGTTCAAGGGTAAGAATAAAGAAGAGCGCCGTGATATGGCGATTGCTGCTTATCTTACAGCAAAGCGTGGACCTGAAAAAGAAGAAAAGGTTCGTGTTGAAGCGCAGACTGCTAAGCAAAAAGCTGATATGGCTCGAGCCATGGCCGCATTTAAGAAGCGTGGTGGTAAAGTCAAAAAGGTAGCTCCGGGTAGAGCTCAAGGTGCTCATGGTAAAGACGATCTTGGTACTGGCATGATGGGTATGCTTAATAAAGGCGATACCAGCAGATTTAAGACTCGTAAGAAAGTCCGGTCTATGGAAAGCGTTATCTACGAAGCCATTGATCCAAAGATGCGTAAAGTAAAACAATTAGGCACCCTTGGTCTTGTAGGTAAGGCTGATGTAAATAAGCTGATGATGGCCATGAAATCTATGGACGCTGGTAAAGAAGTTCCAAAGAACCAGCGTAAAATTATCTTTGATGCGTTTGGTAGCTTGATTGACTTGGTAACAGGTGATACCGCTGTATTTCAAAAGGCTAAAAAGTCTGTAAAAGAAGATATTCAAGAAGATGGCCACACTGATGTAGCATCTGCAATGACTAATGTAAAAGTTGCAATGGCTGCTCTCAGCAAAATGTCTGGTGAACTTGCTAAACTTAAGCCAGAAGATTCACTTCCTTCATGGTGGACTAATAAAGTTGCAATCGCAGTTGATAAACTAGATGGCATGGCTGATTACCTTGATACGAAGGTAGAGCAAAATGAAGAAATGAAGATTGACTTTGGTACGCCTGAGTCAACCAAAGCTTATAAGAAAGCAACTCCCGGTCAGCATGAAGCAAGGGCAGTCGATACAAAAGCTATGTCGGCATACATGAAATACGCTAAGGCTAAAAAGGTAGATGATGATAGCATCCGCATGGCATTTGACAATCCTAATCATCCGGAATCAAAGCGCATGATGAAGAATAAGAGTTTTGCAACAGCATTTAAAATGTACAAGGCATCAATCAAATGAAAAAATTCAAAGAATTCGAAGAAGGTTCAGAGACTTGGGCAAAAGGATTTAAGCGACGCGTCGTAAAAACCACAAAACCTGAGCATAAAGAAAAAGGTTTTAAGTGGAGGATCAAAGGTAAAGACAGGCCTGAGATCTCTATTAAGTTGTATAAATCCAAACCTAATCAAGCCGAATTTAATAAGCAAATGAAAAGGGTTGCTGGCCATGAGTTTGGATAAATTCAAAACATACAGAGAAGACTGTATCGATAATATATGCGAAAGCATGTATGACGATATCGTCATTGAAGAGTCTGAATATAAAGGTCGTAAAGTAAAGCTGAACGATCCTATTCGTACTTCAGAGAATCCTGATAAGAAATTCAAGGTTTATGTAAAAAACGCAAAAGGTAAAGTTGTAGTCGTAAGATTCGGCGATCCTAACATGGGTATTAATCGTGATGATGCTAAAGCAAGAAAGTCATTTCGTGCTAGGCACAACTGTGATCAGAAAAAAGATAAGACAACAGCTGGTTATTGGTCATGTTATCAATGGCGAGCTGGTGCAAAAGTAGACAGTTGAAAGTAGAGCAAAGAGTCACGATGGCAACTACACAGCAGCGGCTTGACCGCATTGAAGAGAAGATTGATAAGCTTGCAGAAGCAATGATCTCTTTAGCCCGGGCTGAAGAGAAGATAGCAGCAATTGCTGACATGCATGGCCATCAAACTGAGAGATTAAATAAATTATCGGGTAAGATAGACGATATTGCGGCACAGGCCGCGGACAATACTAGGACGGTCCAATTAATAAACAAACTGTTCTGGGTAGTAGTGGCGGCATGTAGTGCTGCTGTTGCTAGTAACATCTGGATGTAGGAGTAAAACAGATGAACAATAAAATGATAGATGGTGTCCGGGCCGCACTAGACGAAATGGCCGTAGCTAAATCAATGATTCAACACGAACTTGAAGCTGCTCAAGAAGCTGCACGTAACGCTGCAGCAGCAGGTCATGCCGAAGGTTACTATAAAGATAAAGAAATCAAAAAGCAAGATAAGAAGCTGGGTAATACCAAAGAAGATGACTTCAAGCCTCATATGATGTATGATCCTAAGACTGGAAAAGGTTATAAGGCAGACACTATGGATGATCATCTAAGAATGAAGAAGATGGGTTATACTCACGAAAAGCCAGACCTTGACGAAGGAATGAAGCTATTCAGAGTTTCTTCAGGTAGAATGCAAGGTAATGTCCATGCAAAAGATGAAAAAGAAGCAGAAAAGATCTTCAGAAAAAAAGGTGCAAAAGGAAAGATTAGCATTACCGACAGAGGGCCAGTCCCTAAGAGGCAACCTCGATTAACGGATGACGTAGATGAAGCTATGGATCCAGTAGATGCTAAAGCTTCAAAGAAGAAGTTTGCTGATCGCAAAGATAAAGATATTGACAACGATGGCGACGTTGACGATTCTGATAAATTTTTACACAAACGCCGGAAAGCAATTGGTAAGACTATGCAAAAAGAAAGTACCGTTCGCGAACGCTTAATGTCTATCTGGGAAGATGCAGCTGGTGCAAAGCGCACTGCAGGTGCAACTGAAGCTGAGCCAATGACTAAGGGCGACGAAGATAAGAAAATGAAAGCCGGACATCCGGCGGCTAAAGCACCTTTCTCAGATAATTCTGACGCAGCTGAGAAAGCTACTAAGCCAGCAGCTATGCGTGGCAACGACAATAAGCAGGCTGAAAAGAATATCAAGCCGTCAGCCACAAAAGACACAGCAAACAAAGTCAAGGAAGAAACAATGAAGAAAACTGGTAAAGAATCAATTGATGATATTGCTGCAGCATATGCTTCAATGTACGCGAAAGATGAAGACGACATTCAAGAAGCAGAAAAGCTTGATGAATTAAGCCCAGATCTTTTGCATAGAGCAGCAGATAAGCAAAGCAAGAGAACTACTCGCATTGGTTCACTCGCTTCACGGCAAACTGCAGCTGGTCGATCAAATAAGAAGACCGATTCAATGTATGACAGGTCAAAAGCAAGACAAGATCGTCTAAGAAAAGGTGCTAGCGCAGCAGGCGATCGTGATGCAGAAAAAAGATACCAAGCAAGTATAAAGAAACCACGCGTGTAAGGAAATATTGATATGGCTAATAATAAAATTGGTGGAGTAACTGGTCCAAAAGGATCTATGCCAACTCCGACTGGTTGGGTTGATCCTAAGACCGGTCACCTTTTGAAAGGACAGCGTATTACTCAAGAGCAACTTGATGCGTACAATGGAGTTCAAATGATTGCTGAGCCGGTTTACCATCCGGCTATGGATCCAGCTCCTGTCGAAGCATTTGAAGACGAGGCAGAAGAACTTATTGAAGCTCCTGCTGCAGCTCCAAAAGCCAAGAAGAAGTCGAAGAAGGCATCAAAGAAGTTTAGCCTGTTCGGATAGGAATATTATTTCGTTATGAGTTTTTGTCCTTACCCGTTTGTCAGCTTTTCGCTGCAATACGGTCAGAATGTCAGACCTTGTTGTTTCTATAAGTCTGATGATGATATTTCTGCTAAAGATTTCGTAAAGAACCCGACCCATCACCTTGAAGATGGCGGGTTCTCCGGAATCAGAGAGAAGATGTTGAAAGGTGAAAAACTACCAGGGTGTTCTACATGTTACCAAGCCGAAGAAACAATTGGCTTTAGTAAAAGAACAACTGGTTTAAAGAAATGGCCTGACATTGAACGTGTGAATAAGTTTGATAAGTTACGCCATATCGAGATTATGATTGACAACCTGTGTAACTTTGAATGCAGAATGTGCAATAGTCATTTAGGTTCTAAGTTATACAAACGGGACAAGTTTCTTGGTCTAAACGCAAAGAAATATAGTCCAGCTGATATATCGTTTTTACGCCTAATGGACTTAAGCGAATTGACAAGGTTACAAATACAGGGTGGTGAAACATTCATCTCACCTAACTTGCCAACCTTATTAGATATTGTTGATGAGCAAATTGATGCTAGTGAGATTATATTATATTTGACTACCAATGCATCTGTCTTACCAGACGATGCTATGATTGAAAGGTTGAAGAAATATAAGCATATTGATATGAGCGTAAGTATTGACTCATCTCATAAAGTAAATGATTACATTCGCTTTAGAAGTAATATTGATGATGTATATCGTAACGCAAAAGAATTTGATAACTGGCCAAACACAAAGGTCAATATCACAACAAATGTAAGTTTATATAATGCTGACACAATGCCTGATACTGAAAAGAAATTTACAGATATGGGGTATGAACATTATTGGAATTGGACTACAGGTGTTAATTCAGTTTGTGACTATGCTCCAATTGAATACCAAGATTGGGTATGTGATAGAGTAAAAGGTTCAAAATTCGAATCAGCATATCGAGACTTCTGGAAAGAACACGAGTACGACGAAGATAAATGGAATGAATTCATCGATGAGACTAAGAAATTAGATAAATTTTATAATGTATCGTTATATGATTATCACCCAGAACTGGCTAAGTTCTTAAATATATAGTTACATGATGATATTCAATGAGTTAACTGAAGAGAACCTGATGTTGTATGCCGCTAAGGTATATTACAAACCACAGTTCTCAGATATTGAAGAGTTCTATGAGGACTTAAAGCGTTTTAAGTATATTAAGCGATTGGTTAATAGGTACCTTGAGCATGAGGAGTTGGCAGACAGATTAATATTAAATCATTTAATAGTGATCTTCAACTCTTTTGGTATCGAACCATCTCTTAATATCTTGAAATTAAAATTAGACGATAGGCATTGGCCAATTGTCAAACCTTTCTTGATATATCTTAAGTATATTGAGAATGACAAAGTTACTGGATTTGCAATGGATCCATATGTTGTAGATAGGTTGAGACAGATATGAGTATTCTAAAGCGCGGCGCTGATATGGTTTACACTTTCCGGTTTATCCGGATGCTTGTCATGTCATGGACAAGCTGGGATGCTTACAAAGAAGGTCTTATAGACAAAAATGGTAAGCGCCTTAAAGATGTAAAGATTGAGACCGATGCTCAAAAGAATTCATACACTCCTTTTATTCGTCTTGCTGCTAATGTTAAGCGGTTGCTCAATAAAGTCCCGGGACTTGGGACTAGCCTTGGATCATTTGCTGCAGGTCTTTTTCTTATCAAAGAAAAATATGGATTGAATGATAATCATCTTACTAAGATAATTAGAGAGGTTGGCATACAGCCTTCAGACTTTCTAGAGGAAAATTCTCAATGGTTTTTGCTTGAAGACGGCACGTTAAGCCCCGGTGTCTATCGCATGAAACACGCTAAAATCTGTAATCGTACTCTGGATGAAATAATATTACCTAAAGACCAAGTAAAAGTTTTCAATGGTATCCCTATTGGTGATGTATTTGGAATAAATGTATACGAAGCAAAGCATTTGAGGACCAATCAAGACTTGTATATAACTATAGGCGAAATATACAAATGATGCACGAAGCTCCACGAATCGCCCGGAAACCCGGTCAACGAAGAAATAGTCCAAGCCATTCGGATTTGTATACAGATGAAAATCCAAAAGGCACAATCAAAGGCCTAGGTTTTAAAGATGTTGAAACGGCGAAAGCAAGTGTAGCAAAGATAAAGAGTTCAGGTAAAACTCACGCTCATAAAATACAAGCAGCTATTGCCATGGAGCAACGAGCAAGAGTGATGGGTAAATCAGCAGAAGCAGCAGTTTACAGAAAGTACATCAACGCCATGAAAAAGAAAACTAAGAAAATGCAAAAAGAAAGCCTATGGGCAAATATCCATAAGAGAAGAAAATCTGGCAAGCGCATGCGCAAAAAAGGCGAGAAGGGTGCACCTTCACCAGAGGCTATGGCACGTGCAAAAGCAACCAGTGAAGATATGGCTGAGCGGTTGGTAACAGATAAAAGATTAAAGAATCTTAAAATATCTAATAAGCCATCAGCTGCTGGTGACTCTTTAGCTCGGTCGAAGAAAAGACAGGCTGCAAAGAGAGGCACATCACTTGCTGCTCAAAAGTCATGTGGTGAAGACGCATCAGCAATGACTACTACTGCTAATATTCCTAATCCAGCCACGACTGCTATGGGACCTACTCCATTCCTTGACAAACGCAGGAAAAAAGAAAAGTCAGTTATGCTTAAGCGCTTTAAGAAATACTTTGAGGATAAAGGCGTATTCTGATGTTGAAGCTTTATGCTCTTGTTTTTGTTATTGGTATCATTGGAATCTTTGGTTACGGAGCAAAATATTATTATGACACCACTCAAGCTACAATTGGCACACTCAAAGAAAACAATGCTAAACTTGAAACTGCAGTAGACACTGCAGAACAGTCTGTTGCAACCTTACAGCAAGACATGGTCAAGTTAGGGAATCTCAATAAAGAATTAACAGGTGCATTGCAAAAGGCAGAAGCCTATGGCGATGAACTAAGAACTAAATTAACTAAGATGGATCTGGTAGTGGAAGCATTAAAAGATTCAAAACAATTAGAAGGAAAGATGAATGGCGCGTCTGCTAACTTATGGCGTGGCCTCATGGACGATACCGGCGGTGATGGGAGCCGCCCTAATCCTCAGTGGTTGCAGCCGGTTCCAACCAGAGCCGGAGATCAAAGTAGTAACCAAAGTGGAGCAGGTACAAATACCAACGGTAACTCGACCGAAGCCAGCCCAACTCAGTGACACTCGAGTCTTTGTTGTAACCAAAGATAACTTCGAGGAATTTGAAAAAGAGTTTACCGAAATCTATGGTGAGTTGGCTTTTGTAGCTTTAAGCATGAAAGACTACGAGAACCTAGCACTCAATATTGCTGAGCTGCGTAGGTTTCTCAATCAACAAAAAGAAGTAATTGTTTATTATGAAAAGGCAGTGACCAAACCAACGGAGGAATAAATGCAATTTGTAATAGACATGCTTGTCACATGGTGGCAGTTTACCGTAGTCGGTATCCTTATTATTATTGGATGGATAATTAACAGGCTTGGTGTAGATCAAGACGAAGAGCTTATTGGCTTTGAATATAACGTAATGCCGCAGCTTAGACCAATCCCTATTCCAACAGCTGGTAAAGGTTTCTGGGGCGCAATATGGATGTGGTTAACAGGAACACGCCATTGGGAAGTGGCTGATGATTGGGCATTTAGAATTGGTGGTGAAGGATTTATCATACCTCAAGGCTTTCAGTTTGATGGTGCATCCATTCCAAAGTTCTTACACACATGGTTATCACCAACAGGCGTACTATTGATGGGTGGTCTTGTTCATGACTACGCATACAAATATGAAACACTATTACGGTCCGGCCAAAAAGAAACAATGGGAGTAATTGACCAGAAGAAAGCCGATGAAATATTTAGAGATATTAACATCGAGCAAAATGGTTTTCACTTTCTTAATAATCTAGCTTATTGGGCTCTACGTATTGGTGGATTTATGGCATGGAACGGTCATCGTAAAGTAAATGCTAAAATCGAAGGACTTAGCAATGAATAACGATCCAACAGTTTTAGATGAATCTGCAGCCGAAAGAATCGCTGTAGATTTTAACGAAGATGGAACATTAAGTGGAATCGTGCTTGATGGCGAACACGAAAGCATGGGTGATGTGCAAGCCGGTATTGAATTCATCTATCACATGAGAGAACACTTGTTAGATGTTGGTATTGCAACAGTTTATTTAATTTCAGTATATGCCATTGTGTTATGGATTAAAAAGAAATTAACATAGGAGAAATAATGGAATCTTATAGTATGTTCCCTAGTATGGTTATCAAAACTAGGATTGATCCAGATTCTTACGATAAAGAAGCATTGATCAATGCTGCGATGGAGGGATATGAAAAGGACCCAAATAAGAATTATTGGGATACCGATTCGGACCTCCATCATTACTATGGCACAATGTTTGACTGCCCAAAAGAAATAGAATCTCTCAGCGATTCATATGCAAAAGCTATAGATGAATACATGGATTCACTTGACAAGACTTGGCACTCTTTCGAATACAGATGGAAGATGGTCAACCTTGCAGTGAACTCAAGGACTATGGCTCCGCACGACCATTTCTATAAAGCAAAAGGATGGCAAGGCGCATATAGTTGCATACACTATATTAGTTATGACAGGCGAGATCATAGCTCAACTAAGTTTCTCAATCCACTTGTGTTTGCTCAATACTTGCACAATACGCATTCAATGAGTAACTTACTTAATAAATCGAATATAGATAATTCTGCCTACTTCGAAGGAAGACACATGGACATACATGAAGATGATATGATTATCTTTCCAACGTATCTCAAGCACATGGTGTCAAAAGGAATTAAGCGTGAATCAGATAAGCCTAGAATTCTAGGCGTAGCAAATATAGATCTTAAAATTGGAGAATAGTAATGAGATTACAGTTGTTAGAAGCAGCAAGAAAACAAGCAGAAGGCGTAGTCGCCGTCCACAAAACAAACGTTGAGGTTTACCTTGCAAATCCAGCAGGTATTGGCGAGCATAGTGACGTCACCGAAGCACTCATTGAAGAGCTAGATAAGTTAGCGGCCGCTGACGATAGACTTGAAATGATTTCAAAATATTTTGAGTGAGAAAACACTTTTTCACCCATTTTGTTGTTTACAAAATCAGCGAAATGATATATAATAGTTCTATAATAAAATCAAATCCAAAGGAGAGTTAGATGGCAACAGCACATGTTGACACCCGGCAGTTTTTGTCCGAGACCAAATTTTACGAAGGCTACTCTCGATATATCGATGATGAAAAGCGATACGAGACGTGGGACGAAGCTGTAGATCGTGTAATCGACATGCACGCTGAAAATTATAAAGAAAAAGGTAATGAGTTAGCTCCTTTCCTTGATGAAGCTAAACTAGCTTATAAAGAACAACGAGTGCTTGCCGCTCAGCGGTCATTGCAATTTGGCGGTGATCAATTACTCAAGCACCAGATGCGGATGTATAATTGTACGTCATCATATGCAGACCGGCCTGAGTTCTTCGGCGAAGTATTTTATATTCTCCTTTGTGGTGCCGGTGCTGGTTTCTCAGTACAGACACACCACATTGCACGATTACCACAAGTACAATCACGCACAAAACAAGCCAAAGGTTTTGTTGTTGAAGATTCTATTGAAGGATGGGCTTCAGCACTAGACGTGTTGATGGCATCTTATTTTGTTGGTGGTGGTAAGTACCCTGAGTTTGAAGGTCGTAGAGTATTCTTTGATCTTACACAGATTCGGCCAAAAGGTGCTAAGATCTCTGGTGGATTTAAAGCACCGGGTCCTGAAGGCTTACGTAAGTCTCTTGACAAGATCGAGCATTTACTTCAAACAAAAGTAATTGATTCCAAAGGACCACTTGATCTTTCACCTATCAACGTTTATGATATTACCATGCATGCAGCTGATGCTGTATTATCTGGTGGTGTACGTCGTTCAGCCACTATTTGTTTGTTCTCACCAACAGACGAAGAAATGATGACAGCTAAAACAGGTAACTGGTTTATTGATAATCCACAACGTGGTCGTTCAAACAACTCAGCTGTTATTGTACGTGATGAAGCAAAGAAAGAAGAATTTGCTAAACTCATGGAGTCCGTCAAGTCATTCGGCGAACCCGGTTTTGTGTTTGTAGAGTCTACCGAGCATACCACGAATCCATGTGTTGAGATTGGTATGTATCCACAGATTGATGGCAAGTCTGGTTGGCAAGGTTGTAACCTTACCGAAATCAATGGTGGTATGTGTAAGACAGAAGAAGACTTCTATAAAGCATGTCGTGCTGGTGCTATCCTTGGTACAGTCCAAGCAGGCTATACGGACTTTAAATTCTTAGGTCCAGATTCAAAGAAGATCTTTGATCGTGAAGCGCTACTTGGTGTGTCCATTACTGGATGGATGAACCAGCCTGACATTCTTTTCAATCCTAAGATTCTAGAAAAAGGAGCTAAAATTGTCAAAGAAGTTAACAAAGAAGTTGCGGCCATTATTGGGATTAACCCTGCCGCTCGTACTACTTGCGTCAAGCCTTCGGGTAATGCTTCGGTCTTGCTCCAAACAGCGTCAGGAATCCACGCCGAACACTCGCCAACGTATATCCGAAATGTTCAAATGAACAAAGAGTCTGAGATTACTCAGGCAATTATTAAGTCAAATCCATATATGGTTGAAGAATCAGTATGGTCTGCATCAGGTACTGACGTGGTTGTATCGTTTCCGATCATTCCACATAAAGGTTCTATGATGAAAGATGAGCTACTTGGTGTAACTCATTTGGATAAAGTAAAGCTGGCTCAAAAGCACTGGGTTGTTGCTGGTACCAATGAAGAACTTTGTGCAGATAAAGGTATCCGCCATAACGTATCAAATACTATTCTGGTTGATGACTGGGCTGCAGTTGAGCAATACGTATTTAAGAACCGCCATTCATTCTCAGGTATTTCATTCTTGTCTATGTCAGGCGATAAAGACTACAATCAAGCGCCAAACACAGCAGTGATTAATGCCAAGCAGATGGTAAAGCAATATGACGAAGCTGCAATCTTTGCATCAGGTCTTGTTGTTGACGCCTTAAAAGCATATCCAAACTTATGGGATGCTTGTTCTACCGCTCAAGGCTTTGGAATGGATATTTCTCTAGAATGTGCTGAGAACGCAGCACGTGCTGATTGGAATAGACGGTTCGAGAATTTTGCAAATAACTATTTGGAAAGAGATGTCAAGCGTGCAGAACACTGTTTGAAGGATGCTTATTTACTACACAAGTGGAATAAGATTCAAGCTAACCTGAAACCTATTGAGTGGAATACAGGCTTGACTGAAAAGAAGTATACCGACGTGGACACCATTGCAGCTGCAAGTTGTGCCGGCGGTGCATGTGAAATTGACTTCTAGCGTTGAGTCGCCATGCATTAATGTTTGTACTCTATCCGATAACGTCTGTTTAGGATGTTATCGGACTGGTGACGAAATCGTAGAGTGGCTACATGCCACTGACGATCGTAAAATAGAAATCCTAGAAAGGATCGCCAATGAATGAGTATTTACTAGAATGTTACGAATGTGAAGATGAAATGATTGTTGAGTGCAACGTCGACATACCAGCATATTGTCCACTCTGCGGAGGAACCGATATCAAAGTAGCACGTGGAGAGATTGCACTGGAGTGGGACGAAGATGACTAATATATATCTACATGTGGATATACAATGATGAAGAATATGTCGATACTCCCGAGGAATACCAAGGATTTGTCTATGTCATCACAGAACTGGATACAGGTAAGAAATATATCGGTAAAAAGAACTTCTGGAGGCCTAAGACATTACCAAAGAATTCTAAAAGAAATAGACGCGTTAGAACGAGGGTACCCTCTGACTGGTACATCTATTTTGGATCCAATAAACAGGTCCAAGAGTTAGTAGAATCAAAGGGTGAGGACAACTATAAAAGAGAAATCTTAAGGTTGTGTAAGACTAAAGGTGAAATGTCATACTACGAAGCCAAGCTTCAGTTTGATAATGATGTTTTGTTATCAGATATATATTATAATGAATTTATAGGATGTAAGATACATTCGAAGCATATAAAAGGATAAATAGTATTATGCTAAACGTACATGAAGTAATTGATCAAGTAAGGAAAGCTCGGACTAAAGAAAAGAAAGTTGAGCTTTTGAAGAAACACCAAAGCTGGGCTTTAAAAGACATCTTACGTGGCACGTTTGATACCTCCATTGAATGGAATCTCCCAAATGGAGAACCACCATGGACTCCGTCCGAAGCTCATAGCGCACCTAGCAATCTACTCAAAGAACATAAGAGTTTTGTATACTTCGTGAAAGGACTACGCGACTCAGAGAAGCTAACTCCTGTAAAACGCGAAAGTATATTCATCGGTTTGATAGAGGGCATAGACCCCGACGACGCTAAGCTCGTTATTGGTATGATAAACAAAGACAAACCACAAGGCATCACTCGACCAGTGATTGAGGAGGCATATCCAGGGTTACTGCAAGATTGATGCTCCAACCAACCGGAGACAATAATGCCAGCAATACAACTCGAAAGACTTAAGAATGATATCGCCCTTATTGAGGGTTACATTTCAAAGCTCGTAAAAAGAGGCGAAGGTGATCGAGTCAAAAAACTTATGAAGAAGAAAATCTTTATGGAAGAAAGGTTAGCTGCAGTCATTTAATTGT
>Ga0181389_1000752_pt1 | contig 13111 bp, 10 predicted proteins | sample 12SPOviralmetaG_FD_130121 | JGI IMG/M metagenome (GOLD analysis project Ga0181389, IMG submission 130121) | Marine viral communities from the oligotrophic San Pedro Time Series (SPOT) site, San Pedro Channel, CA, USA - 12 SPOT_SRF_2010-06-29 | ecosystem: Environmental > Aquatic > Marine > Strait...
ACAGCACGAATATCATCAGTATGTTCTGACAACTTATTAAGAAACTTAATAGCTAGATTCCCACCCACACCATATGGTGGATTAATAATAGCAAGAGTAAACTTTTTCATTCTATGTTATTATACTTTATGGCAAGTGTAAATCTATAACGATTCCTAAAAGAAGTTGCTCTGTGTGGAATATCTGCACTAAAGTATAGCAGACGATTGGGTAAAGGTGCAACACCTACAAAGTTACCGTTAATATAAAACTCTGTTGCCCCACCATCATCTAGATCCCAAGTGTCATTAACATAGTACAAACACGTTATATCTGAATGAATGCTACTATCAGTGTGAAAGTATGGATTCTCGGATGGAGCAAACGAATTGACATACATTCGATCTAAAACTAAACCCTGAGCAAAAGGTTCAGTTTTTTCTTTGAAGAATTTATAGATGTCTTCAGTCTCATCAATATCACAAACCATACCTGTTGGTGGTAACTCAGGACGATCATATTCACCATAACCATATTTTGCATTTAAGCAATAATATAAAACAGACTTATGATCTTCTTCTGTCAAAAAATTATCTTCAACATTTACAATGTTATCCGTTCCACTCTTGGTCTCCATACTCTAATACTCTCAAATTAAAAGAAAATGTAACTCTAGGATAATCAGTTTTAACACAAGGTAAAACTCGATGTTGTAAATATGTAGGAAACATTAAAAATGATCCTTCTTCAACGTTAGGTACATAATATTCACCAACCCAATCCCTTTCCATCGCAATACTGAATTGACGAATCTGTGCGATAGGATCTCTAAATTCTGGGGGAGTATGTTCTCCTTTATTGTAAGATAGAAAGTGAATACAAGACCAATGAAAAGGATTTAGTGGTTCACCAATATGATCATGAAGTTCTTGATACTCACCATCGGTATATACATTATACCATATATTATCATCAACTAATTTAACTCTATATTCTTTATCAAAGACATCATCTAAACATTTTAGATACTCATTCTTGAGAATAGATTTATATTTTTCAACAACTTTTATTTCTTCAGGTTCACTTTCAAAGGAAGTTTTAAGTTTATTTGTACTCCAAGTGTCTGGAGGACTAAGATATTGAGATGCTTCCATTATCTCAGATAACATAAGATTCTTAAGATAATCATTATCTGAGATTTCTGTCTGGTATATTGTTACCGGAAATAAATCTAAAGCTTGCATCCCTTCAAACCCAACAAAGGTATTCTACACACATTCCACGACTGTGTCAAGCTTTATGTCAACGTACAAAAATTCCATTGTTGTGTTAGAATTATTAGCACCCTGATGTTCTTCTAACACATTAAAGATTTCTGGTTTACCTTCTTCCCAGTAAACTTTTTCACCAGTTGCAATCCATTCAATGTAACCATCTTCAACTTTTGTTGGTATCTGAATTCTTCTGTAAGGTTGGCGGTGTGGATTGTAATCTCGATGGGGAGGAGCAATCATATTTGGTGGATAACTTAAAAAGTAAACACCAAGAATATCTGTATTTTCTATGATATGAATTACTGGTTCAGATAATTCTTTATTTGGATATTGAATTAAATTAACTCCACCCTTGATATAACAAATTTTAAGACCATATCCCATATATTTTGATGTGATGCGTTCATTCCTGAGTGGGAAGTTTGCAACTTTTGCCCATTCATATAGAGAATTCAAATCTTTTTTACTAATCATAATTTAGTAAACACTCCTAGTAAAGAATCACCAACTTCAACCTCATAATCTTTATCTTCTAATTTCGCATAATCAAATTTTTCAACCACATTTCCATTTATTGTTGCACTGCCATCAAAACATATTAACCAACTATTGTTATCTCCTCGAAAAGAAGATGTTATTTTTTTAGCATCCCAATCTTCCGATGATGTTAAAGGGTTGAATCCATAAACTTCATAAAAATCTTCACCATCTTTATCAGATACAAGAACTCTATCTTTACCTAACATAGATTTGCAATTAACAATATCTCCTTGACTACCATCAATGGTTATAGCGTCAAAAGTTGTGATAAGTCTTCCAGTTCCCTTAACAATAATTTGAAATAGAGTCAGAGATTTATTTCCAGATTCTGCAAAGATTTCTCTTTTTTTATCTTTTGATCCACAAATGTAAAATTCTTCACATCTCTTGAAGTATTTCATAATTTTACTCTCCTCATAGGTATTAACTGTTTTTTTCTTGGAAATTTTTTTCTTTCTATTGTTTTACCTAATAATTTGGTAATATCTAAAGGACCATTCTCTATATCTTCACCATACTGAAGTTGTTCATACCTTTCTATCACCCCCTGACCATGTACTGTTAAAGATTCTAAAAATAATTCCGTATCAAAAAGATCCAACTTATCCAAATCGATTGCAAGCGGTTGAATTTGGTCAATAGATTTTTCTGATTGTGAACTACAAAATTTAACAATGATTTGCTGTGTCTCTGGAAGGTACTCTTCGATCTTTATTAGTATTTTCATAGTATAGTCTCTGGGTACATATATTTACTGCTGTCCCAAGGATTTATAACGAATGAATATCGTTCACCTTGAAACTTATTAACCATATGAAATTTTCCTGGTGAAAAAATTACCATTCTATTTGTTTTAGGTATGATTGTATCAAAAGTTGGATTCTCCTTCATATGATACTGTTGTGTATCTTTGAAGGTTTTATAATCTGAATGTGACTTTACAGTATTATCATGGGATATGAATAGTTCTCCTCCAGTAATATCACCAACCAATGGATAATAAACAATGGAACATAGTGGGAATGTCATCAAATTATCTTGTTTCTTTCTTCTCTCATCACAATCTATATGCCATCTTGGTGGTTTTGTATTCTTGTGTGCCCAAAATTCATATCCACTACATGATGACAAATCATAATAAGAATTGGCAAGATTTATCATTGAAAGACAAAAGTCACTATAGATGAACTCAGTATCTAAATCAAACCAAATTTCTCTAGTTGACTCTTTGAGTGACCCTAGAAGATTCTGCTTACATTTTTCAAATATATCTTCATGGATTACATTATCCAATACAATCATAATTTTTTGAAGTTAAATGAAATAGAAACTCTTTTTTCTTGAGACTTATTTCTAGTTACATAATGATCAATGTATCCTGGGAACATATAATAAAAACCTTTTTCTGGTAATATTGAAGATTTGTACATAGAACTATCATATTGATTGAGTCTTGGGATAAACACTAGACTACCAGAACCTTTTGGAACAGAAAGATATAATACTGCCGAAACATATGCTTCACCATGATTATGAGTGTTCGTACTCATATTATGCTCATGAATGTGACCCCAATATCCAATACACTCAATATCTTTTCCTGTTGCTGATTTGAAATCTGTTTTCATCTCAGAAATAACTTCATTTACAAATTCATTTTCTGGGCAAAGAGTATCTTCATTTCTACTACTCAATAATTCATTAGAAAGTTTTTTATTAGAGTTGTCTAGTATAATTTCTAGAAGAGACTCAATATCCGTAAAAATTTTACCTTTAATTACATCAATCTGTACAATCGTTTCAAATTCAACATTACGTTCAATCATAAATCATCTTCTGCTGGTTGTAGCATACCCCAAGAAGTCGCAATATATTTTTCTCCTTTTATTGGTGGATTTCCTCTATGGACGTGAGTAAATCCTGTTGGAAAAATTATAACTCTACCTTGTTTAGCTTCTACTCTTTTGTTGATATATAAAAATTCTGTCTCTCCACCTTCAAACTCATCATTAAGATATGCTTGAACCACAAATTGTCTAGTACAATAAGGTATTCTGGCATTTTCGTAGTGCCAGTTATGAAATCCACCACCTACGGGAATTTTTTTTGCCTTTACATCATATAATAAAAATTTTGCCTCACCAAAAACGCTATACTTTTGTAGGTAATGATCAACAGATTCTTGAATATATGGTAGAAAATTTGAACCTAACCAGGATCCAGAAGTTGTATGATAATTATGAGATGCGTTAAATGCCTTATGATCTGTTAAATGTTTCTTTACTCCAGAACTGCCCATCGCATTACATTCTTCAAGTTTATCGATAAAATCGATTAAACTTTCGCAATGGTTCTCTGGAATCGCGTCATCATATATCTCGATGAAGTCGTCCATAATAAAATCAAATTACATAATCTAGTTATAAGAGATTATGAATACCCTCCACCATTAACTCCTCCATTTGCACTACCGCTGTTATTAAGATTGTAAGAATTTCCACCTGTAACTAACCAATAACCATTTTGTCCTTTACTACCTCCTCCCGATCTCTTTTCACCACTTCCACGTTCACCACTCTCACCATCTGAACCACTTCCACCACCATTTCCACCACGACCACCTCTCGCTTCCTCTTCATCACCACCATCTCCACCAGAACCACCACCAAGGTCGGAACCATTTGATCCAGGTTGTCCATCTGCTTCCCAACCGTTTCCACGGCGTCCACCACTACCAGATGGTCTACCAGCGCCACCGCCGCCTCCACCTCCAGATGCTAATTCATCATCATTTTTATCGGTGTCATAGGCACCGCCGCCGCCTCCGCCGCCTCCGCCACCACCAGCGACAATTCCACCACTAGCGATGTTAATTGTTACAGGGTAAGCAAGACCTATTGCACTATTTCCATTTCTTCCATTACCACCTCTTTCATTTTCATTATCAGCACCTTTTCCACCGTCACCACCAGCACCTAAAATTCTTCCACCTCCTCCAACATCTATTTGAAGAGTAGTTCCACCATTCCAACTACCTGTTCTGAAAGCAACAACATTTCTATTATCAGATTTTTCTGATCTTATAGTATCATTCACATGCAACATAACTTTAGTTCCAGAAGAATTTGATGGTCTGCTTCTAAATCCACCTACACACCTAACATGATCAGGTCTATTATTATATTTTCTTCTACCATCAACTCTCGTTCTTTCATTACCAGAGTAATAGTCAACAATCATATTCAAGCGTTTGCTATAAAAATTGCTGAATTTGATTGTGCCTGATTGTGGAACACCAGCATCTAATGGTAAATTTCCTACCTGAGAACCATGTCCTCCCCTATCATCGGCAAAACTATCGCTAACACGATAATTACCAAGACTACGCCTGTTGTTTCTTCCAAACTCATTTTCTAGTTGTGAGAATCTAATTAATCATGATCCTTGAAGTGCCATATCAGTTATCAGTAGAGGTTATTCCAGGTTGTACCATTGTATCCTTTATGAACATTATTATCTGTGTCATAAACAATCTCACCACCAAGAAGTCCAGTAAATGCTGCTATCTGTGCAGCAGTTACTCTTGGAACTCTCATAAACTCTCTATTTGTGAGATTTGTGATAGAAGCGTATCCAGATCCAACTTGACCAAAGTCAACCGCACAGGAATTAGCAGCATTGATTCTATCAGTAGCAATTCCAATAGTTCCACATACAATATCTGCTTGTGGTGCATTAACACCAGAAACTTGCATAGAGTCAGTTCTTACACCAACTCTTCCACTACTGTCAACAATGAACGAAGTGTTACCTGTATTAATTGCTAATTTTCTATTGAGTCCTGTAGGATCTGTACTAACACCAATTTGACCTGTTGTTGTTACTTGAGTAACATTTAGATTATTGAATGTTGAAATACCTGCTGATCCATCTACATTACCAGTGAGATTTCCAGTTACGTTTCCAGTTAAATCTGCTGCAATGGATGCAAGATCTAAGTTTCCATCAATTGTTACATTACCATTAAAGTGAGCATCTCCAGTAAATGTTGATATACCTAGAACACTTAACTTATGAACTGGATCTGTAAGTCCTATACCTAAGTTTCCTTCATATGTAAGAGCTGCTAATATATCTGTTTTATAATGCCAGAAGTAAGAACCAGTATCTACACCAACTGTTCCTGCCTGTAGATAATTGTTGATACTTCCATTTCCATAATTGATGAAATCTAAAGATTCTTCATTACTATATGGGAAAGTACCACTATTCCTATTACCATATTTTATTTGAGCGTTTATTCCTAGATTACTTTCGGAAGTTCCAATAGTAACAGTTGATTCGCCCAGGTCACTCCACAATTTAATCCTAGCATTTCCAGGTGAAGTGGTTGTAATACCTGTAGCACCTCTGTCATATGCTCTGTTAATATAGATGTCATTACCACTAGCATTAGTTTCACCACCAATCGCTATGGATCCTGTTAAATAATCTGTCCCAAGTCCTATGAAGGAACTAACTGTAGCAACACCAACAGTAAGATCTGCAATATCAACATCTGCCGTTGGTGTAAGTGATGTTGCTGTAGTTGCTGTTCCTGTTAAATTACCAGTAACATCACCAGTAATACCACCAATGAAACTTGATGCAGAAACTGCTGCTGCGGTTAAAACGCCTACAATAATATCTGGTGTTCCACTCAAATTTAATGCTGTTGATGCAGTTCCTGTTACATTACCAACCACATCTCCTGTTACATTTCCTATTACATTTCCAACAATATCACCTGTAAATGATGTTGCAGTGATTACACCAGTAAATGTCAAATCTGATGGCAATCTATCGTTAGGAACAATTGGAAGTCTCTCTGTTCCAATGGTACCATAAGTTATTCTACTTGCATTAAGGTCTTGGAGTTCGGATCCAATACCAACAAATGTTCCAGATGTAGTGATACCAGTAATTAAAACATTACCTACAGAACTTATACCAACACCTGTAGTAAATCCTACCAATGAAGTATCTGCCGACCCACCAATTTGAAAAGTAAATCTAGGATCTATAGTTGCTATACCTACATTTCCTGCTGCATAGATGCTTGTATATCCTAACCCAGCGTCAATGTCAATCCATTGTGATGTTGGCATACCAGAAAGGAATCTAGCATCACCAAAGTAAGTGACAATCCCTGTGACAGAATCAGCAGCGGTAATAATACCACTTGCAATACTCACTCCAGCACCAACTAATTTGGATCCAAGATTAATTGTACCAATTCCAGCAGAGTCATAAACAGTTAATAACTCACTGAAAGATGAAGTCGCACTAGAGAATCCAGAAATTTTAACATTTCCACGAACATCTAGAAGTTCTGTTGGAATCGTAGTCCCAATTCCAACCAGACCCGTCCCATTAACAACTAAATTATCGTCATCTACTTGAACTCCATTGCGAAAGTTGAACTGCTTATTAAAATTCGCCATCTCAGGATGCTTTTCTAGTTATTTAGTTTATCTTCAAGAGAAGAAACTTTATCGGAAAGTTCCTTGATTGCTTCAATCAAAAGTGGAACAAGTTTGTCATACTTAACAGTCAAATACTCATCATTAAATGGTGCGGCAGTAACTGCTTCTGGAAGAACTTTTTCAACTTCCTGTGCAGAAACACCAACAAATCGCTTAGTAGGATTAAATTGACCTCCTTGCTCACTAGCAAACTCATTCCAATTATATGTGAATCCACTCAGAGCATTAACTTTGTCAAGTGCATTAGAAATACCAACCTTATTAGTCTTTAAGCGATCATCAGATGCAAAGGCAGCAATATCACCATCACATTTTAATTCCGCTGCTCCAGTATTAAATCTAATGTTTTGATCCCTCATTAACTGTTGAACTCTTCCACTACCATACGATGAGGGATTCATCATAAGTGACATGTCGTGGTTGGAGAATCCCCTACCATCAGTTCCATAAACTGGTACTTCATTTGCCACATCAGCAGTTCCAGCAAATCTATTTGCCGTAACAGTGCTGCCATCGATAGATACTTGATCAATGGTCGCAGATCCTTGTACATTCAATGTACCATTGATTGTAGTATTATCTAATGTTGTGCTTCCATCAACATTAAGTTCATCAAGTTGTGTAGTTCCATCTACATCAAGGTTACCGTTTATATCAAGGTTGCCTGTAACAACTAAGTTATCATCAACTGTTGTTGTTCCACCAGCAGAATCTAGAGTTAATCCACCAGTTGCAGTATCAATTTCAGTGTCACCACTTACACCAATTCTAATTTCATCAATGTGTGCCTCAGAGAATGGTTTTGCTGCTGTACCAAGATATGCACCCTCATCAGCATCAGGAACAATACCAGTATCAACTCTCACTTCTCCACCTAAAGTGGAGATACCAACAACTCTTAGATTAGTTGTAACATCAAGTTCTTGACCAATGATTACATTCTTGGAGATTGCAACACCACCAGCAACTCTCAATGATGCATTTTTATCTGTTACATCTTTTGCACGATTACTATTTGAAATATCAATTTTACCAGTAACTCTCAAGTCACTATTAAGAATGAGTGGCTTGTTCATTCTTACAGTTCCGTTGAATGTAACGGGACCATCAAACTGTGAAAGAATCTGACCAGATGATCCACCTTCAACTAAGATTCTTTCTTTAACAATAACTTCGTCAAATACTACGGAAAGTCTGTTAGGATCTTCACCTGTGATTGTTGGTGTTGGAACATCAAATGTTGTTTGCTCACCAGATTGTGCAGAATACTTGGTATTGCCAATATAGAAGTCACCATCACTGTCCATACCTGTGTATAGAACAGTACCACAAGATGTCTCTTGTGCCTGTACTAAGAACTCTTCATTCTCAGAAAGTGTTCTTACCTGAACTTGAGGTAAACCTGTTGAGTAGTTACCAGGACCATAACCAAGATATTCAAACGTATGTCCAGAAGCACGAAGAATAGATGGTCTATGAAGTGCGATAGGATCTAATTTGATCTTCTTAATTAGAGTACCTACCTTATGACTTTCAATAACGGTTCCCATTGAACCACGAATAACTTCAAGAAGATTATTTCCTGCTCCAGTTAGAGCAGAACTCTTCACACGCATAATTTCGTTCCCAACCTGAACATATGATCCAAGGGGAAATCTAGATGGGATTAAGTTATCAGCAAGATTCGTAGGTAGTTGAACCTTTAACTTATCTTCTGTCGTAACATCCGCACTATTTTCATTACCTTCTAATAGAAGAACTTCATTATCATATAAAACAGATCCTCTTACACCAAGATTTTCACTTGCACTGTTTGCACTAGCATTTTGAGCATCGAGAATATGTTTTAGGACATATTTTGGATCAGTTATTGCAGTTTTAGATAGAACTGTAAAAGTTAATGGTGATGGGACACTATTAATAACATGAACACCTAGACTATCATCATTCGCATTACGAATAGTAATTCTACTACCTGCAAGTAATCCGTGTCCTTGTGCGGTTGTAATTGTCGTTGTAATTACATTAGTTGTTGTATCAGTAGAAGATGTTGGTGTTCCAGTTACGGTTGCAACACGACCAGCATTGATAATATACTGCCCAACATTTATTCTAGGATCAGAGTTAGTTTTGATGATACCAATCTGTAAGGTTCCAGGAACAGATGTAATTCTATAATATCCATCTTGTGCTGTTCCAATACCAGTTACCTGAACATAGTTGTCAGTTGCAGTTGAGATACCAGAAGAAACAATATCAATATTTGCTTGATTTGTTCCACCAATTATTGCTCCATCAAAATATAGTTTTTCACCATCACTATAACCAGAACCACCTTCAGTGATATTGGCAGCAGTAACTTGTCCACCACTGACAGTACATTCCGCAGTGGCACCATCCCAAGCAAACGAACTATTATTGAGTAGTTTTACGTTATAGTATATTCCATCAGCGTGCCCTGATCCAGCATTTAGAGCACTAAAACTACGAACTCCATTTAACTGGTGCTCACTTTCTAGCGTTAATGTTGCATTAGTTCCATTATCTGCAGATGCTGTAATTTTATTTCCGTGAGCAAATGTATCAAAATAGATATCAACTGTTTCTCTAGTTAAACTTCTCTTTAAGTCATTAGTAACAACCTGACCAATTGGTGCTCTCTTTGCGAAAGAAACTGCTGCTTCAGGGTTATCTGAATGATTATCTCTATCTAATTGTGGATAGAGATCTATTACACTTTGACTAAACTTATCAGCAGTAAATTCTTGAGGGAGAGAGTTTCCAGCATTAATAACATAAAGATAGAAAACGCCATCTTGAACATTAAAGATGTATGGTCTAATAGTTTCTACACGATAAACATAATAATTACTCTGTACATCTGCTCTTCTAAATCTTGGTAGTGATTTATTTCTAATGTGTGGTTGACTGGTGATATTACCAGGAGCATGTACAGAGTTAAAAACGTCTATATCTGGAATTTTGAATTCTTTATCATTATCTACTACATCAACTTTAAATGTTCCATTAAAACCTAGAGTTGCTTTTGCATTAGTATTAGTTGAACTTTGAACATCACTGATAATAACAGTGTCGCCAAGTTTTAATCCATGGGGTTTATCAGATCTAATAGAAATTAGATTTGTAGAATTATTATATGTGCAAGTTGAAATAAATCTAGTATTGCGATCAAAGTCATAATCAGCAGTAGTAATACTAGTTTCAGTAAAGTCCGTGACCTCTCTTACATTAGTTACAGCAGAATCTTGTAAAACAAATCCAGGAACAGGATCTCTAGTGTTAACTAATTCCTTGGGAACAACATAACGTAACTTATAAATTTTATCATCAAGACTTCTATTATCTTCTTTTCTCTTGAGATAAGAGATTTCAGATTCAGGTGTAGTTACTTTAGATGGGTCATTAATATATTGGAATAGTTCACTGTTTACATTAGTATGAATGAACCAATGATTTTGATTTGGGTCATACTGAATTGGGTGACCTAATTCACCTGCTTTCTTATCAGAAATTCTACTTTCAACTCTTAATTTTGTCCCACCATATGTTGTGATATAGATTGGAGTTTGCGATTCAGCATTTGCAATTGAAGATGCAATCTGAATTTGTGCTCCTGATAGGTTAAGACTATCTGGGCGTGCATTAGATTGTCCAGAGTTTGTATTTCTCTCTGAAGTAATTGCATAATAAACTTTATTTTCTTCTAATCCTTCTGGGAGATCACCATCTTCACTAAAGATACGAATAGACTCACCATTCTTTAGATTGTGTTGTGTGATGTTATAGATCGAAACCTCAGGTCTATTCAGAGGAGTTGTGACAGTTACATCATTATAAAGTTTAACGGAACTGTTAATACCATCTGCTGTAGGGTTAGCTGCAGTAACAGGACCATCAGTCATAAAGATGTCTGCATAAAAACTGTCATCATCGAGATATACTCGATCACCTACCTTCGCACCAACTCTATAACCCTGAGAAATAATTGGAGGTGCAATATCTTCATTAGAATAACCTAAAAGATACAAGTGATTGTTAATACCAACTGCTTTAGTTTTGGTTACATCAAACTGAACCCACTCAACATCAATATCATCTTCAACAAGTGCCTGTGGTGTTATAATATTGGTTATAAAACCTTTATCATCCTTACCAAATGGATCTCTCTTAAATCCATCTGCAGCCAGTGAGAATTGTCCAAAGTTGGAGTTAGAGTTGGTAATTGATGCGTCACCACCACTCAAACATTCAAAATGCTTATGGAAACCAATAGCAAACACAGAAACGACTTGAATGACTGAATCATTCGACATCTTGATGTGCTTAGTCTGCCACCCTTCTCTATAAACAGCATCAGAATCAAGGTGGAATACTGTCTGATTATTAGTAGATGAAGCACCTGAAGATAACTCATCTCCTGCTACTCTGCTAACCGCAATGCCGCCGTAAAGTCTACTGGTAGGATCATACTTAACGAATGCACGGTCATCCTTCTGGAGGGACACAGCAGTGAACTGTGCAACAACCATCGAACGGAACCCATCTGCTCTGCTTCCATCAGCATGCATACCGTTCATGCCAAAGACGGAACGAAGTGATACGTTGAAAATATATGGTGATGCACCAGATACTGTATCAGTTTCAATAGTTACACTACCATCTACTCCAGGTGCAAGACCTGCTCCAGGTCCAGCAGGAAGATTAGATCTTACAAATGGGAGAGAATATGTAAATGCAGTGTCACTAAGAACATTGACAACTTTTGTGGATATATTATAGTCCGCAATATTAATGCCACGAATCTTAATAGGTGTTCCAGAGTTTAATCCGTGTGCAATTTGGGTGGTAACTGTAACAATGTTTCCAGGAGTCGCACCATCACCAGAAATAATTCTACTGATTTTGATTGGATCTGATGCAAAGGCACCAACAATTTCCCATTCTGGTCTCTGTTTAGAGAATGAATCTGGGGATGCAGGGAACTTCTGATCAATTTCTCTACCAGATGCTCTATTGAAGGCATTACTGACCTTACTATAGAACATATCAAGGTCAGTGATATCATATCCTGAGGGGATATTTACACCATCAGCATATTCAAAGCAAGTAAGTTTGTGGTGTGAGAATGTAGGAACTGATTTATTATTTTCGGAAAAATCTCTAGGATCAGTGTAGACCAATCCTGTTTCATCACCATCAAAGAATGTAAACTGCCAGAAGTAACAGGCACCAGTAATTCTGAAGATTGCTGAATCTGGTGCATTAGGATCTGTTGGGTTTGGAACGTATTTTGGTCTAACCTTCGTCTTTCTTAAATCTAGACCAACAATAGAAGTTCCACGGGGTATAATAATACCACCATTAATACTATTAAACTTATACAGGATATTATCTTCCTGGGTAAGGTCAAAGTTGGAGTTAAGAGTAAGAGTTAATTCAGATCCTGCAAACGTCTCTGCACCACCAGGGGCAACAGCAGTTGCAACGTTTGCAACATCTTTAATTGCATATCCAGGTCTATTATCAATTAAGTGCTCACCAGGAAACACTAAAATGGTAGTTTTTTCTACTAAATCATTATCATCGCCTCTCAAATATGAGAACCTTGCAGATTCTAGTAATGCTCGCTGAATAGTTTTGAAAGGTTTTGTTAATGAGTTACCTTGGTTCTCAATACCATCAGTAGAGTCAAGGTCATTAGGGTTAACATATAGAATGCGACCTTCGGCATTCTTAATAAAATTCTCAAGCTTATTAAGAGGCATCTTATTC
>Ga0181389_1000753_pt1 | contig 13110 bp, 26 predicted proteins | sample 12SPOviralmetaG_FD_130121 | JGI IMG/M metagenome (GOLD analysis project Ga0181389, IMG submission 130121) | Marine viral communities from the oligotrophic San Pedro Time Series (SPOT) site, San Pedro Channel, CA, USA - 12 SPOT_SRF_2010-06-29 | ecosystem: Environmental > Aquatic > Marine > Strait...
ATTAATTGAATGAATTCCTAATTGTTTGTTCAACCACTTTGTTTCTTTTGAGAATAGTGATTCCGTTGAGTAAATGTATGATTCATACGGAATAGTTTCACCAACTAAAAAACAATCATCTGGTCCATATAATGGTGAGTTATACTTTCCAGTTGAATACTTACCACCTATAGTATAACAATCTTTGTTGTTTTGAAAGTTTTTGGATTCTTCTTTCTTCAACCCACTTATGTGTTGTGAAATGTCATACTTTGCCATTTCTGTTACTGATTTAAACTTATTTTTCTTCATTTCTTATCTCTTAATCTTACACTACTAATATACGAATACTATTTGAATTATCCAAGTTTCTAATGTTAAGAAATTGTTAAATATTATAGTGTGATAATTTCTCTTTTAACCTCTTCATATGTTTACATGGGGTGTATCTACTGAATTCCCTCGCTTTACACTCACAATCAACTATCTTCCAATCCGTAACCGTTACATCGTAATAGGATAACTTTCCAGTCTTTTTATTCCTACTACCCATTTCTCTAAACTTCCAACTCTCACTCATTATACTTCAGAATTAATTAAATCATATAATTCACCACTACCTAACATAGTAGGGTCTGAGAATTGAACTTCATGTCCTCTATACTCAAACTTCTCACGTTCATCCGATTGTTTTGAAACAATCTTAGTAAGATGTTTTTCTAACTCATTTGAGTACATTAATACATTTGAGTCCACTACGATTTGGAACTCATGTCCACCTTTTGGTTTCCAATACGGAGTATCCGTATCTGAATAGTTTTGGTAATACTGAGAATTTATAATTATTTTAACATCCATAATTTTATATTATTGTTTTAAATGTTGATTCTACTTTTTGATATTCTTTATCGGTCATATAGGTTTTGTTCATATTCAACCAACCACTTTTACCACCACCGGCTTTCAGAACCATTGAATCGTATTGTAACCAATTATCAGTTCCGGTGTTCTCTAACCAATTGTTATATTCACTTAACCAATATTCAACCGAACCCCACTTTGGTTTGTTGTTACAAAACACATAAGATGGAAAGTATTTTAGTGGAGTATTGTTATCAGTAGTTTTTGTACCTTCGTTATACTCATACATATCAATCATACCATTGAACGAACCAGCTTTGAACTGATTAGAAAACGATTCAATCTTTTGAAACACATCATCACAAATCGATTCACCACCACTATATGATACATTCACATCAACTGAAGAACCACCACTATAAACATTTGATTTACTCCATACTTTTACTAATGGAAAGAACTTTTTTACATATTGTTTGATTAAGGAAGCGGTATGTTTAGCATTCATATGAATGTAAGTTTCTTCGTTCACATTATACTTTTGTGAACCCTTTACTACTAATGCTGAAATAGGTAATTGATACTCTTCACCTAAAATCGTTAACTTTATTTTTTTACTCATTTTATTCATTTTTTAATTATTATTCTTAACTCTTATTACACTACTAATATAGTGATAATATTTTAAACTACCAAATTTCTAATGTTAAGAAATTGTTAAGTTTTCCCATATCTTTTGATAACTCTGATTGATTAGAATCCATTGACAGTACCCTTTTATGAGGTGTTCATCAACATCATTCTCAATGGCAGTACCCAATTTACTGAATAACTCATCGATTATGGGTTGTTTACCATTTGGATTCTTTTCAACTATCTTTGGAATAGATAAATCAAATTTAACTTCATTCTCTAATTTCTGTTCCCACTCAGGACCAGATGGTGGAATAATTGAATCAACATAATTCAACCATTCATTTATATCTTTCTTAACTAACATTACACTACTAAAGTACGAATAATAAATGAGAAATCCAAGTAAAATATGTTAAAAAATGTTAAAAGTTATTAACAATTGGGTATGAAAAAACCCTCACCGATTAGATGAGGGTTTATTTTACAAAGATTCAATTGCCACTTTTGTTGTTTTACACTTTGGACAAGTATGTTTTACTAACCTACCCTTTGAAGTCCATCTGTGTTTACATTTACCACAGGTTATCCAATAGTAAATGACCGTTTTTTGTATGTGTTCCACATAGTTCCCTCATCTTTATAGAGGAACTTGAAAATCACCCCAATCTCTTCCCGCAAGGTCGATATTATCGAAGGTAAACTTCCACATTCTCTCTCCATTGATTGATATTACTTTTGTAAAACCACTTGGGATAAGTGCTCCACCCTTTACATATTCGGGTTCGTTTTCAAAGTGTACATAAATTACTACATCTATGTTTTCGTAAACTTTTGCTAAATTTCTTTCAAATCGTTCCAATTCTTTCCAAGGACCTCTGTTCAACCCCATATGTTGTAATGCACAGTTTAAGTAAGAGAATGTCTTTCTTAGTGTTTCTTTATCACATTTAAATGCTGCAGCGGGGGCGAGATGTCCCTTATCATATGGATTACCAATGTAATCATAGTTATCAGATGTTTTAACACCCTCAACCTTATGGAAATCCATACCACCTCTATCGGCATCACCTGATGGACAAAATACTCTGTAATTTACTTGTAGTGGTTGTTCATAGTCCTCTGAATAGACAACTGTAAAAATATCAGTTTTGATTGTTTTTGGTTGTCCAAATAATAATATAGGACATAGTACCAAAATAATAATGGAATACACTTGTTTCATATCTTCTTTAGTTAAAATTAATCTCTTCGACGATTTCTTCTTCTTGCTTGTCGCTCTTGTCGTCTGGCGATTTTACCAGAATCTAAATCTTTTTCGTACCTTGCCTTTTTTCTATCTTCTCGTCGGTCTTTACGTTCTTCAGTACGTTTATTAATTGCATCTTCGGTTCTATCTTTTAAATCTTCGATATTTTGTCTACCTTCTCTTGCGGCTCTAGTGACACGGTCTCTCAATTTTTCTTTTCTTTCATCTGGAGTAATATCTACAGCATTTCCAGGTCTTCGTTCCATTGGATTAAATGACGGTTGGTTTCCTGCAAATGGATTAAGTTTATTTGGAACTCCAAGAGGATTTCTTCTAGTATTTAATGCCAACCCTCTACGAGTTCTAACTCTCTCTAATGTCTTTTGTCTTTCCTTTTTGAGGTCATCCATTTGTTTTTGAGACTTACGTTTCATTCTTTTAGTTTCATCTCTCTTAAAGAATCTACCTTCTTTAGTATAACCTTCTGGAACGTTTTGTTTAGATTCCATTCCTTCTGGAAATTTAACTACTGATATATTACCCATTCTTTGTTTTGGTAATTCTGCAGGTACATCAATATTTTTTTCTAAAGTTTCTCTTGATTCTATTCGTTCATCTGATTTCAATGTTTTACTTTGTAGTGAAGAAACTACCGATGTTGTAACTTCTCTAATATCTTTTTCTGTAATATCATCTGAAAGGTTTGGTTGTGTACTAACAATGTGTTGTGCCACTTCCTTTTCAATTACCCAAATATCAGGAAGAACAGCAGTTCCATTAAAACCTGTTTTCAATATTTCTCGTATAGTTAATTCTACAATACTTTTAACTGTAGGTGTAATTTCTTTAACTTCTACTTTTTCTTTTTTACCTAATTGAATTCTTGCCATAATTATTCTCCGATATACTGTCCTTTAGTTTCACTAAAATTCTTTTCAATATCATCTCCATCTAAAGCGGATTCGTATATTCTGAAACTGGATACTTTACCCACCATTGTATGTTTGAATTTGTTATCTGCTCCTCTTGAAATACCTACAAGCATTTTATCAGGTGATAACGTTATAATTTCTTCACCATCTACGATTGGTTCAAACCCATTCATAAAACCTCTAATTGTATCTGGATACTGTTTAGGCATTCCTCTCATCTCAGGAACTAACTTATATCCTTCTCCATTTACATAACAGATTACACCCTCTTCAGTAAATACAAGTGCTAAATGGGCCCATTGACCAAAAGGAATTGTTCTAATTGGACTGTAACACCCTTCTGCTCTTTTTTCAGTTTCTATATCGTAATGATGTTTAACCACACGTAGTTCACCATTTCTACCCACCAATGCGTATAAACCAAATGGGGTACCTGTTACGTGAGCATTAAATAATGTATGGTACTGATTTTGTTTTCCCATAGGTTTTTTATCTAAATTAACCCACATTTCAATAGTACCATCTAACAACCCATTTGTTGTACCATCTTCACCTTCTTCTAATAAATCATCAATTACTGATGATGCATTTATGAATGAACGTTTTCCACTTAATATAACAGATGGTATTTTTTTATTATCAATCGAACCGTTTCTTCTAAAACCATCAACCTTAGTATTAACTAAGTTTCCATCGTTTTTAAGGCCTGACATATCTGAAATTATTTTACCTTTTGAAAAGAATGAAGTAGGGTTTCCAATTTCTAACCATTGTATTAATCCCTCGTCAACAATATCTGTATCATATAATTCTGGATTAGTAATGGTTCTAAATACTATTTGTGAATATCTTGGTATTTGTCTAATATCTGATTCATCTACAGGAACTGCCTCTGTAACAAATCGAGCTAATTCTTTTTGAACTACATAGGAATCAGAATCTATCTTCTGTCCTTCAATTCCAAAGTTTTTAAACTTTTCTACTACTTCCGCAAATACCTGTGATTGAAATGAATTTAAAATTATTTCACCACCCGTAACTGTATCTCCAATATTATTCATATATTACCTTTTAATGTTTTAATTCTCAGCTCTACCAAATCCTAATTTTGATAAAAGACTTCTTTGTTTTGTTTGAGTCTTTTTAATTAAGTCTGGTCTGTTTCTTAATACCTCTGCCATTGAACGTGGTCTAAATGGTCTATCTGCCGGTCTTAAATCTCTAAATTTAATGTTTTTTGGTGTAGATTTAGTTGGGATGTTTCTAACAATTGGAACAGGTTTTCTGATAGGTTTAACAGGTTTAAGTGGTGAAGTTGGTAATGGGTCGTTATTAACAACCTCTACTGGTGTAGATACTGATGAAGCTTCAATACCTAATATATTGTTATATACTTCTACCGCTCTAATTGGAACTTCTCCATTTGCACCACCTTTGGCCATATTAGATGTAATAAATTCTGCGATTGCTTTTTGAAGAACATAAGTTTCTTCAATTATATCATCTCCACCCACACCATCAAGTTTGAATTTATCTAGTGTTGCTTCAAATATATCTGCCTGAAATGGTGTTAGAACCATTTCTCTATTGTTTCTTGTTTTGTAAATATCTGATAGTACTGCCATTGTTTTGTACCTTTTTTAATTCTATAAGTTTTACTCTATTTAATATAAATATGAAAAAATATCTTTTTAAGTTAATTTAGAGATTAATACTCATCTAAATCTTCTTCATCATCAAAGAAATTCGTATCATCGACACCAAAACCATCATCTTCTGGTACAGTATCTACGAGCATCAACCCCATTGCGATAATATTTTCTGCATACGTTCTTAGTATTTCATCATCATTTTCGATTTCAATAGTATGAGTTCCACCATCAGAATTAACTGCTGTAATTGTATCCTCATCTATTATAATATTAACTACATTCATTTTTATCTCCGTTATTTTCTAAAAATGTTCTATCCCATACATATGGTCTATTACTATTTAGATAGTAATCATCCCATATAGAATCATTTTTCTTTTTAAACTTACAAGTTATTACCCATTTGTAGTATAATACCTGCTTTAACAACTTTTTTAACATATTAGTCTTCACCTTTCTTTAAAAATATAAAATAAGAATCATATAAGATTCTTCCCGCTTTTTTACTTAATGGAGTTAACTCCAATTTGAAGAAATCTGATTTATCTACAAATCGAATTTCCTCATGTTCAAGTAGTTTTGCCTTACCACCTATTAACCTTACGGTCATTGGGGTGAATTCTATATTATCTTCTGATAAGGTTCTGAATTCATGAAAGGGATAGATATCAATATCTAACTCTTCTTTGAACTCCCTAATAATTGTTTCATCAACTGTTTCTCCTTCTTCCATCTTACCACCAGGAAATTCCCATTTACCTGGATGATGTTTGTTGGTTTGTTTCCGCTTGCCTACTAATATTCTATCATTCCAAATTAAAATTCCACAAACTACTTTAATCTTCATTTTTTATTGAATAAATCTTTTCCCAAATGAGAAGTGTCAATTCTAAATTAGTATTGAGTGGAATTAATACTGATGAATACTCAAAAGGTTCTTTTTGCTCTACAGATACCCTATTATCAAATATAGTATCCTTAAACAGTTTCTTTCTTTTTAAATACAGCAACACTCTCCTTACAACCAAAATGATTTAGTAAATCAAACATATGTTTTTTACCAACGTAATTGGGTTCTACTTTATACTTCTTCGAAAGTTTTTTTAAATCTTCATTAGAAGATATACTCAAATCTTTTGTTAAGTACAACCAACTATATGGCCCATCTGTAACGATTAACCATGTCCCATTCTCACTCACATTGTATTGGATTACTTTTCCAAACTTCTCTAACTTCTTCATAACATTAATATATATTACTTTTTTACTTTAAAATCTATTTTATCTTTTATTTCATCTGATAAATCTTCTAAACTTATCTTTTTATTTAAATGGTTACCTAATGTGTTTATTACACTCATCCGTTCTTCAACACTTCCATATTCCCAAACATAGGCCAATGTTGTTTTTAAAGTACCTATTTTTGATGTCAATACTTCAATTGAGTTAATTAATTGTTCATCATCCTCTTCATTCAATTCAACTTCAATATTATTATCAATTGCAAAATCTACAATTCCTAATAAATCATTTGATTTATATCTAATATTTAATTCTTTGAAATCTTCTTCATCACCACCCTTATCAGGATGTAATTTTTTAGCAACCTTTTTATATAAATCTCTTACGTTAGAATCTATTTTAATTTTCTCACGTTGTGGTTTATTAGTATCAGTACTAACATCTTTTTTTGGAATGATACTCTCAAACGAACTTTCAAACTTTGTTACAAGTTTAGAATGTTCATCTGAAAGGTCATCCTTCTCTAGTTTTAGATATTTATATTTATATAATAATTTTTTAAGATTTTTCATCCGTTTCGGGTTCATTTACTACCATACATTCAGTAGTAAGTAGTGTACCCGCAACAGAAACCGCTTTCTCAATTGCTGTTCTAGTTACTTTTGTAGGGTCTACAACACCTGCTTCTATCAAATCACCAAACTCTTCAGTTCTAACATCATAACCCACATTTGAGTTATTTGCTAATGGTGAGTTTAATTTCTCAATCAATGAATCTGCTGATATCCCTGCGTTTTCTATGATTGCTCTGAATGGTGATTCACACGCAGACTGTACAATAGTTATACCAATACCTCTATCTGAGGATAATTCTGTATCAATGGAGTCAATCAGATTCTTTGAATGAATCAAAGCAACTCCACCACCAGGAACAATACCTTCTTCTAAAGCTGCTTTAGTTGATAGGATAGCATCATCTACTCTATCTTTCTTTTCTTTCAACTCAACCTCAGATTCTGCACCTACTTTAATAACTGCAACACCACCACTCAATTTTGCTAATCTGTTTTCTAACTTTTCCTTTTCGAAATCAGATTCAGATTTTTCTTTCTCAGTTTTGATTAAACCGATTCTACCATTAATATTTTCTTCAGTTCCATGTCCACCAATAATAGCCGTTTTTGTTTTATCAGATACTATTTTATCACAACTACCTAAATGTTCATCGGTAACATCTTCTAAAGTAACACCCAACTCAGAACCTACAATTGTAGCTCCAGTCAATGCTTCAATATCTTTTAGAATTTCAGTTCGTTCTGCTCCAAAACCTGGTGCTTTTACGGCCAAACATTTAAGAGTTCCCCTTGCGGCATTCACAACCATACTTGCCAATGCTTCACCATCTACATCATGTGCAATAATTACAATTGATTTATTACCCATAGAAGATGATTCTAAGATTCCTAAAATATCTTCCATATTTGAGATTCTACCATCGTACAATAAAATCTGAGGTTCATCTAAGATACACGCCAATTTAGGTTGGTTGTTCATAAAGAAGTGAGATAGGTATCCTTTATCGAATTCTAATCCCTCTACAATCTCTAATGAAGTTTCATTTGAGTTTCCTTCTTCTACAGTTACAACCCCATCGTTTCCTACTTGATGAATTGCTTCTGAAATAATACCACCGATTTCTTCATCACCATTTGCTGATATTGTAGCGATGTTCTTAATCGCTTCATTAGATTTTATATCTTGTGATACCGAATCTATAAGATTTTTAACAACTTCCTTTACACCAATCTGCATTCCTCTGTATAATTCAATTGGATTAGAACCTTTCTCAACCTGTTTCATACCTTCATTAAAGATATGTTGAGCTAATACTGTAGATGTAGTTGTACCATCACCAGCATTATCTGCAGTCTGTTGAGATGCTTCTTTGATAATCTGAGCTCCTAAGTTTACAGTTGAATCAGAAAACTCAATTGATTTTGCAACAGTTACACCATCTTTCGTAATGTGAGGTGCTCCCTCTCTTTCGATGATTACATTTCTACCTCTCGGTCCCAATGTAACTTTAACTGCGTTTGCTAATTCGTTTACACCCTTTAGTAGTTTTTCTCTACTATCTTTTCCATGATATATTTCTTTACCCATAACTTTTTATCCGTTTACTTTTTGATTAACTGATTCTAAAATTGCCAAACATTTATCTAATACAGGAGCTACCGCAGGTACATCCGATACTTTGATATTTGCTTGTTGAACTAATGTATATAAAATGTTTATATCATTAGCATCCAACGCTGGAAGTGTTTCTTCCACTTTCTTTTGTTTTTTTTCCATAACTTATTTCTCTTCTTGTTTTGATTTAATAGTTGCTTTTGCTTTCTGAATTTGTTCTACTCTCCATTGTGGTTGCCCACCTCTTAGATTACCTTTTAGATTATGAAAACAATTGTAACATAAGAATCTAAGGTTTTCTATCATATGGTCTTTCCAATTATCATTTATGTGGTCTAATATTAATGGTACTTTATTATCTGTAATACGTTTCTCATCATACCCACAATTATGACAACAAGGTTTAAAATCTACCTTATCTGAGTTATTCAATAATCTGTTCTTTAACTGATGTACTGAATAATTTGGGTATTTACCTTCTAATATATCTTTAAGTGCGTATTTACCCTTTGTTATATTATATGGTTTCTTTACACCTTTACCTCTTTTGTTCTTTTGTAAATCCCACAAATGTTTACCAGTTTCTTCATCAATGTATCTTTTTGAATACTTCTCATAAGTTGTAAGTGAAATGTTAAGGAATCTTGCAGCACCACTATTGGATTTGGAGTTCTTCATCGCATACCGAATCTGAGCTTCAGTTAAGTTGAGAGGTTCTCTTCCCCTACCCAACACAAATCCATTTGGCATTACATCACCTTTTTTCATTTACTTTTGTATTCTTTATATAGTTCACGATAATCAGTTGATGAAAATATAAACTTAATAATTGTTATTGTAAAAAAGGTTTCTGCGAATGTAAATTGAGGTAATAAGAATTTAGGGGATATAATACAATTCCAAACTAACCAAGTTGGTAATGTATAAATGGTAACCCAAAATACTACTACTGATATTAAAAATAATATCGCTATTAATTGATACTTCATAACTTCTTTCATTTATATATAAGTATTAAACTTTATATTTAAAATGTAAACTTTCCAAAAATTGGAAATCTTTTTTTGATAATAGGTAATTTCCTTCACCAAATTTCTCTGTAAGTTGGTGTAATCGTTTCCTATCTCTCCATTGTGGAATACCTTTCATATTACCACTTGAGTAAACTACTTTATGTATTTCGTTCAACAGATGTTTTTGTTGATTCCAAATACTTTCATATACATCGGTTACATTTTTCATTTCCAAAAAACTTGAATTGCTATTAACAATAAACATAAACCTAAAGATACTCCTGTTTTCATAGTGATACCTTCACTAAAAAAATAACTCGTAAATAATGCGTATATAACCATACCAACTCCAAATCCTATAAATCTACCTGGCCATAATAATCCATCAAATCCATTTACAGTATATTTGGTGGCCCATATGTATAAAAATGATATGGGAATACCACAACACGCCAATAGGAATGTGTTATCTTTAAACCAATCCCATTTAAACTGTCCATTTAGTTGAAACCAAACTGCGATGTGTCCTATGAAGAACCACATCATTCCTATTAAAATATTACTATTCATTCCCATACGCTTTTGGTGATGGTAAACCTGAATAGTGGCAATGTTCCTCATACTGATATTCATCATCTGATTGTTGGAACTCAGGATGTAAAACATCTATACCTGCCATCAGATATTCATCAATCATTCTTTTTGTTAAACTCATAATTTTTCTTTTTATTTAGGTATTCAAATCGTTCTCTAATAGACATTCGTAGTACCTTTTTACTTAATTTGTTTTTCATATCTGTGTAATATACAAAATTAATTTTACTTATCCAAATATTTCTTACACCATTTTTTGTAAAATGAATCTCCTATACCCATCTCTAAGATTTTTGCTCCTTCGGGTATGTACTTTTTAGAACGCTCATTATTAACTTTATCTATATGAGCATCATATACCACCACCTTCGGTTTTCTACCTCTGAAGGGGATGTAAACAACTGTAGTACAGTTCATATTAAAAATCTATGTTTTCGGATTCCAGTGCCATTTCTTTATCAGAATCAGAACCATCTGATAAATTTTGTAATTGCATCATATCAATGTACTCATCGGTTGTTATGTAACCACCATTAACACCTTCCCATAGGGATATTGCTAATTCATTTTTTAAAAAGGTTTTAATCATTTTTTTATTATTTTAGTTAATATCGAATACTTCCATTAAACTTTTTACGGTATGACCACCCTCACCACCGAACTTCAGTAGTTCACCACCGAATTCACCAGCTCCATTGGCTGTTCTATCATCTATCAGATAGTGTCCATAATTTAGGTTTTTGTTGTGAGATAGAATTACTCTTTTAAATGCAGATGGGATGTGTTTTTTAACCCACTCTACCTTATCAGAGGCAGCAGTAGCGTTATACCAAGGTGATGTAGATAATATGTAACAATCATATCTCTCATCATTTACCATTTGTTCCCATAGGGAAATCATATCTAAATTTGGTTTCATTGTACTGAATATATTAGGAACTTTATCGTAGTTCCCTTTGTACAATTCTAAATCAACGTGATTAAGTTGGTCAATTCCGCTTTGGAAATTAACCAAAACACCATCCATATCGAAGTAAACTATTTTTCTATTCATTCATTGTTTTAAAGGTTAGTACTCATCTTTTTACAGTACTAATATACGACTTTTTTTTGGATTTACCAAATTTTAATGTTAAGAAATTGTTAAATCTTTACTTGCCTTGTCCTCTATACTTCTTCTTATAATGTTTAGAATTCTTTGAGTTTGAAGTCTTACATTTAGAATGAATACCTGGTCTTTTCTTTTTGTGTTGTTTTGTATGTTGTGATGCTATTACTCTTGCCATAACTTTATTTTATATATTTCTGTACCTTCTTCGGGCACTCCATTTAACTTTACTACTTTTCCCTAAATACGCTAATCTACTGACTCTTTGATTAAATGTATTTCTTTCCCCATTTAGTTGAGGATTTCCATTAACTTGTTGCTCTGTACTCATTAACTCCAGATTGCTCCTGCGATTGTTTGAATTAGAGCATCCTCAGATGATACATCTGTTGCTGAACCACCATCTTCTACATATCTCCAAATATTTCTTTCTGCATTAGCAGTGATTGGTAATTGGTCATCTTCTGTATCATCAAGTGATATTTTTTCTACAACGTGAATACCAGGATTACCTGCATTTGTTGTTGATGCTGCCGATGAATCCGCTTTTGGATATACAGTTGCGAATACTAATTGTGTTGTTTTTGTAATTGCCATAATTTTTCTCCTAAAATTTTATATTAATAAATATGTTGTTTTTTTTAATTAAGTTTAATTGGGTTATAAATTCTACCATCCTCTATTTGTTTATCCATTGGGAACTCCACAACATTAACTGAAAGTTCTTTGGGAATTGAAACAGGATTTGGAATCTTTGTTTTATGTATAGCGTGATATACAATCTTATCATTTACTTTTTTGATTTCTTCACCTGCCAGAGAAACCATCATATGGTATCTTTTAAATCCTTCGATTCTTGGGTATTTAAAGAAATCTAAATTATCATAATGTTTAATATCAAGAAAGAAATTGTGTTTATTTAAAGCCAACTCCATACCTTCTTTTAAAATTTCATACAATTTCATATAATCATAGATTGGTCCTGTTATACAAATATCTACATCATCTGTATTGTCTCGGTCTATTACATACTTACCACCTAAGTAAACTTCGTATTCCCCTAAATCTAATTCTTTGAAATCTTTAATCCACCCATTTACCTTTTCAATATCAATAGGTGATGTCCAAACTTTAGTGGTTTCTACGGGCCCTAATTTGTAATAGAAAGATTCAATCATAACTTAATTTTAAACAAATATACGAAATTATTTTGAAAGTACCAAATTAACCACCACGTTTTTTAACTACAGGTGGTCTTGAGTTTCTATTAATAGGTGGTCTTGAGTTTCTATTAATAGATGGTCGGTTATTAATAACAGGAGGTCTTATACTATTGTAAGATGGTCTGTTATTATTATTTATTATGATTGTATTGTTGTTATTGATTCTTGGTTTGTTAACTCTGATGGTTGGTTTGTTTACTACCACAGGTTTTCTATTGGTATTAGTACGAACTCTATTTGAGATGTTAGATGTTAAACTACCTCTTCTACTTGCGTTGTAAGCTACATTGTAACCTCTATTACTAAATGGCCCTACGTTCCAATTATTAAATGATGAATTGTAGTATGAGTATCCCCAACCATTCCAATGATTCCAATGATTCCATCTATTCCAACGATTCCAACCATATCCATATCCATACCCAAATGGATAA
>Ga0181389_1000757_pt1 | contig 13086 bp, 9 predicted proteins | sample 12SPOviralmetaG_FD_130121 | JGI IMG/M metagenome (GOLD analysis project Ga0181389, IMG submission 130121) | Marine viral communities from the oligotrophic San Pedro Time Series (SPOT) site, San Pedro Channel, CA, USA - 12 SPOT_SRF_2010-06-29 | ecosystem: Environmental > Aquatic > Marine > Strait...
AGTGATTGCCTTGATGTTTCATCAAAATATGCTCTTAATCTTTCTATTAGTGCTAATTTTTCAGCTGTAGCTGCTGATAGTAAGTCACCATCATTAAGGTTAACCTCTGCGTTAGGTATTGGAATTGATGTATATTTACCCCTTACATATCCTAACATTTCTTTTGATAAAGCTAAAGCATATTCAAAAATCCACTGTCTACCAACAGAGTTTATGTAATCATAGTTAGGATTAGTATAAGGTGAGTTTGATACATTAGTTACTTGAGTAGGCATTTGTTGTATTGATGTTTCCACTCTTTCATTTCTTAAAATATATTCAAACCATACTCTACCTGCTGAGGCAACTTGAGAAATGTTACTAAGTGCAAGTGTAATAACTATATCTCCACTTACATCTGTAAATCCAGCTGTTAATAAATCTGTTTGGCTTATTGTTATTACATCTCCAACAACATATCCATTTCCAATATTAGAAACTTCAACTTCAGTAATGTTAACACCATCACTTTTTACTATTCCAGTAGCACCACTTCCTGATACCGCTAATAAAGGTAAACTTGCTTCAAGTGTAGCTGTGGTAGTAGTAACAGTAGTTAAAGGTAAATCATCTCCTATTATTAAATCACTAGAGAGTCCAGTTGCTCCATAAGCTCCTGGTATAGGAAATAGTCTTAGTTTATCATTTTTTATTTCAAAACTATAATTGTTTCTTCTAACCATTTCATTCATCTCAATAGATTGAATGACTTGCATATCATAGTTTAGAGGCATCATTAAGAATCCCATTCCTCCTCCAAATCCACCTAAACCAGTTATACCTGCTGCCATAGCACCTCCAAAACCGAATCCACCATATGGGGATAAAAGTCTTGCTGAAGCTGGTACTGGTTCTTGATAAAATACTCTTTTAACTTCTAGTCCTAAATTATATTCAGAACCTGTTAAACTGCTACCAGATAAAAATTGTGTAAATGAATAATCTTGTATGCTTGAGGTTAGTTCAAATGAACCTGAATAATAGGGAACATTACCACCTGAACCTGCTTCCGCACCGTATTGCTCAGTTAATCTAACTATTGGCTCAAAACTTGGTGTTATTAACGCTTGGTTTAAATTGCTGCCCGTTGTGGCACCTTCTAGAGACAATTGATTATCTCGTATAGTATACGCGTATAACTCGTTACCATATATGGTAATGGCCTCCTCAAATGCTGTGAAAAAAGAACCAGATTGAAGTTCAACATCAACTAAAGGATAACCTAATCTTGCGGCACAGAATTTTGCTACTTTTACAGCATCTACTTGGAATTCAACTTGGTCATTATAAAAACCAAATGGGACTGCTTTTGGATCCCAAATAGGACAACCATCATATATTGGTATGTTCATATTTGTATTTTGTTTATAAATATAAAAAAAAGAGGCGCTATTGCGCCTCTCTTTATTTTACGGTTAGGATACTATTATATAGTATTCAATCCAGCTACTTCAATTGTAGCATAGAATTCTGGTCTAACCATCTTCTTAGCATAACGAGTCAAGAGACCTTTTCTAGGTGTAAAGGTTTCTGGATCGTAGATAAGAGGAGTCATAATCAAAGGAATGTAAGGAGCAAATACAGCACCACTTTCTAGGAACTGAGCACCTCTAAATCCTAATAGGATTACGTTTTGAGTCATATATGGATTCTTATACACTTTGTATCTTCCATTTAACTGACCAACTTTCTGTACACCAAATGCGTAGCTAGCTTGTGCAGCATCACCATCAGAATCAGCAGCAAATCCTGGAATAGATTCCAAAATAGTACCTACAGAAGGTGAACATACCATAAAGTTAGCACCACCTCTAAGAGTTTTCTGGTGAATAACATTACTCAACTTTTGGATTTTAGTTCCAAGTGTTTGGAACCACTGTCCTTGTGAGTTATAGAAACCAAGATCAGAGATCGTAGTTGCTCCAGCTGTATCAATAATAGATTGATTGTTAACAGCAGACCATACTTCAGTACCTGCAGCTGCAGATTCCATCAACATAGATAGGATTTCTAAATCAATCTCCAATGAGATGTACTCGCTCAAGATAGAAGTCAATTCTGCTTCAGCATCCAACGCATGGTAAGCGTTAAGATCTTGTGCGAACTCAGGAGTCCATACAGCCTTTAGCTTCTTAGTTTTGGCAATGATAGCAGATGATTTCATCTGTACGTTAATCTCAGGAATAGCAATTGAAGGTGCGTTTAAGCTGTTAGGCTCAGGGTTAGCATCTTCGAAATCACCTCTGTATTGATCAGTAGGTTGGATTTGGTAAACTACACTTACAGATCCAGTAGTATCAGCTGCGTCAGCAAATGATGAAGTAGGAACAATGAAGTTAACAAATGCACCTTGGTTATAGCTAGTGAAAGCAGATAGTTGTGCTCCAGAACCAGTTGCTAGATATGCAGTTGCATCAGATCCAGAAAATAGTTGGAAACCAGCTACGCCTTGTGCATCCAAGTGATCCAAAGAACCAGTAGGAACAGCAATGTTGTAGTATCCTTGAAATGAAGCAGAATAATCTGAATCATATTTAAAGTCACTCCAAGAAGCAGTAGTAAAGTTTACATCAGTAGCGATATCAGTAGAACCAGCTACAGATTGTGTGTTCTGAGTAGAGTATCCAAATCTTCCGGCACCATATAGTCCGCCAGTGTTTCCGTTACCAAATGGGTTAGTCTCAGCAGAGCCATCACCATATAGTGAACTTCCAGCTTCAAATGGAGTTTTATCAGTTCCGTATTGAAAATCTAAGAAGAATACAAGTCCAGAAGGTAAGTTCATTGGTTGAACTGAAACAAATTCTTTTGCTGCAATTTGACCAAATACTTTTCTTACCAATGGTAAAGCAACTCCTGCCCACTGACCACCGATATTAACAGCAGTTTGTGATTGGAATGTTCCGCTTGAATTAGCTCCTCCACCTGTTTGACTAGATTCTACTACAAGTTGTTTTGCTTGGTTTTCAAGAATAATACCCATGTTATTTTTGTGAGTACCTTCCATTCCTTCCAATAAACCTGTCTTTTCCCATTTACCAGCTAATCTGGCTGCATCACTCTGTACAGAGTGGTAGGGATTTGCACTTTCTAAAAGAGTATCTAAGCTCATTTTTTTAGTTTTTAAAGTTTATAATTAAATTAATCCCGCAAGCTTACGCATACGGTTGTAAACATCATTTGATTCAATGATAGGCTGTTTTTCTGCTTTAGGTTCTAAACCTGTAGCTTTAGATGCAGATCCTTTTTTGATTGATTCATTAATAGCAGGAGTATCTAATATTCCTTCATTTAATGTTTCAAAAATAGATTTTGCATCTCTAACAGTCTCAGCTTTGTCAAATGCTTTTAGTACCTTAACCTTTTTACTTTCGGCTAAGTTTTTTTCCTTGAAGATTTTATTAGTATAAAGTAATTTAGCATTCAAAAGATTAACTTCTTGTAATTCAGATTTAAGAGCTTCGATTTCACTCATTACTTCTTTAAATCTCATTTTTTCAGTTTCTTTTTCAACCTCATCATCTCCTTTTTCTCCATGTCTCATTACAGGATCAGACATCTCGTCAACTTCTTCCTTTTTAGCTTCATCGACTTCTTCCTTTTTGGCTTCGTCAACTTCTTCTTTTTTGGCTTCGTCAATTTCAATATCAACGTCTACATCGTCTTCAACTTCTATGTCTTCAACATCTTCGACTTCAACTTCGTCTTCTACGAATTCTTCTCCTGGCTCAATTTCACCTGCAGATACCATATCACTGATAACGTCTTCGATAAATGATTTAAGATCATCTTCTGACATATCTTCAAGATCAATTTCTTCATCTTCCATGTCATCTTCCATATCTTCTTTTTCATCTTTTTCGCCATCTTCATAGCCTTCTTCTTCAGCATCAGTTCTAGCATCTTCAGATACTTTACTCTTCATTTTTTTAAGAGTTTTTTCCATATCTTCATCTGCATCTTTTTCGCCATCTTCATAGCCTTTTTCTTCAGCGTCTGTTCTAGCATCTTCTGCGAGTTCATCAAGTAGTTCGTCAAGATTAACTTCTTCATCTATTTCATCTTCCTGAATAGTAGACTTACCAACCTTATGAGGTACTGGATTTACAGGTCCACCATCAGCGTCCATTTCGTGAGATGGGGAGTTTTTCCTTCTGAAACTAACAGCATCCATTTCATCTAACTCAACTTCTTCTTTTACTTCCTCATCTTCATCCATTTCCTGCAACTTAGCAGACAACATAGACTTAAGATGTGGGGTAAAAGCTTCTTCTAAAGCTAGTTTAGCATTTGCGATAGCAGTTTCCTTTACGGCCTTTGCATCAGCAATTGCTTCTTTTAACAAATTTTTATTTGTCATAATAATCCCAAAATTTAGTTTGTGAAATATGCTTATTTAAAAAGCATAATAAGAATAATACATTAATTGAATGGCATATAGAATAATGCCATATTGTTAACAATACATATATGTGTATTCTTCAAAAATAAAAAAAGTATTGTGAATTTGTTAAACCTGACCGCCGTCTGTTATAGTCCAGTTATTAGGAGCACCTGTTAATACACCTCTTGCTGTTGCTGCTGTACCTACTGAATATTGAGTAGTACCAGCACTAAAAGGAACATTAGGTTGAATACTTTCAGCTGACCAACCTTGTAATAATAAATCATAGTTAGTTGTTGAAAACGATGTAGCTCCATCGAACATATCAGTAGCGTTAGTTAAACCATTTGGTTTCCAACTACCAATATTTCTATCAAAAGAGGCAGCATTTTGGAACATTTCAGACATATTTGTTGTATTCCTCACATCCCAAAAATTTAGATTTTGATTATAATCAGTAGCGTCTTTAAACATACCACTTGTATCAGTAACTAAGTTCATATTCCAACCATTAATATTTCTATTAAAAGATGAAGCACCTCTAAACATATTACTTGTATTAGTTAAACTAGTAAGAGTCCAAGCATTTAAAGGTTGATTATAAACAGTATTAAGACCAAACATGCTAGTCATAAATTCTACATTACTTACATCCCAATTATCAATTCTTTGGTTGAAAATACCTCCTAAGAACATACCTACCATATTAGTAACATTACCCACATTCCATGTACTAATATTTTGGTTAAAAGAAGTAGCTCCTTGAAACATTGAACTCATATTTACTACATTATTTGCGGAGTTTAACCAACCAGTTATATCTTGGTCAAAATCAGAAGCATTTTGGAACATTCCACTCATATTAGTAGCATTACTCACATCCCAAGCACTAATATCACTATTAAAAGTAGTATTATTTAAAAATATTTGGCTAAAATCAGTAAGACCACTTACATCCCAAGTATTTATTTGACCATAAGTTGCTATAGCAGCTGCGTTATCGGAAGTCCATAAGTTGGATGCTGTTTTTAGCTGACCATTACTAGTGAATACAAATGGTCCTCCACCACCTCCATCTTCAATCTGTAATCCTATATTACCTGTAGATCTTAACATAGAAGAAGATACTACAACATTATATGTGGGTGTAAACTTATAGGAACAAACAGCTGGTTGATTATTAGTTACAATTGAGGAAATATAAGATGAGGTAACTAAACTTCCCTCAGGTATACCAGTTAAAGTATCATAAATGCCTACTGCATTTTCAGTTGTAGAAGAAGGATAAAAACCATTTGGGTCTCTACTAGTTTCTGAAGTAAAATAACCTGATCCACTTAAACCTGTAGGTATACTTAGAGTAAAAGTATATTCAGTACCAGCAGTTAAAGCTGGAATAGGTGTTCCTGATCCAGATAGTTGCAATCCAGTAAAGGTTCCTACAACAGCCATATTAAAATATTGGACAGTTTCCTTTAGAACAAAGGATTTCAGTTACTATTTGATTTACTTTAGTGTAATCATATTGTACTGTTTCCTTACCCTCTTTAATCATATGCATGTATGATCCAGGATTTGAAGGAGTGGAAACAAAATCCCAACATAAAAGTTCAAAATCATCTTGTACTTCCATTACTCCACCTCTATCTTCTAATGAACCCATACCACGAGAAGAAACACCAACTGTTACTCCGCTTTTAATAAGTTCTTTTAATATATTACCTGATGGGGTGGGTAGTACTTCAATTTTACCCATTACATTATCTCCATCCCAGTTATATTCTGAAATAAGATGGGATACATTTTTTAAGTTTACAACAGAAGATTCTGGGTGATCTAACTCACCCATAGAACGTCGTTGTTCAATAAGTTCATTATACTTATCCATTTCACGTTCCCATAATCCTTTTGAATAATAACGGCCATTACCATTTTTTACTTCAGCTGTAGCTAACACACCTTCAACTAATAAATTTGTATTACCTCCACTTATATCCTCAGTTATTTGAGAGGGAGATATTTTAATAGCATGTGTTTCTATTAATAATTGTTTCATGTAGTAAATTTAATAGTATTTATTTTTTACTCTGCTTCAGATGATTCAATTTCATCTACTATTTTCTCTTCGTAGTATTTTTTTTCTGCTAGTTTTTCATAAACTTTTTTCATGCCTAAACTTTTCTTTTCTAAAAGCTTAATTTCTCTCTGCATTTCTTTCATCTTCTTCTTATCAACAAGTTCTGATAGATTTTCATCTTCACTTATTGAATTTACTCTGCTAGATTTGGTAGCAATCTCTTCATCTAAAAAACCTATTTGGGCTTCTAGTTTTACAATATCACCTTGTTTTCCAATTTCAGCTAATTTACTATCAATAGATTCTTTTTTCATTTTTTTCTTATCTTTTAATGCTTTTACCATTGGTTCCTTTGTATCACCATCTCCGTCTACATCCGGATAATCAGGTCTTGCTTCTTCTTCCATACCTGCTTTTTCTTGTGATGCTTCTATAGCTGCTTCTCTAGCTTCTTCAAACTTATCTTCATTTTCATCCATTGGTAATTCTTCTTCCTTATTTTCTTCAGATAAAGAACTCATAAATGTATTTAATGAATTTGGAGATTCAGTTAATCCTTCTTCTTTCATCATTTGCTTAACAACTTCACCTTGTTGCATAGCAACACTGTTAGGATTACCTATAGATACAACACCACCTAATGATTCTTTAATCAATTTTCTTAGTGTATCATCTTTTGATTCTTTTACTGGTTCCATCTTAGTGTCACCATCTTTTAGTTTTTCACTATATCCACTTGCTGAATATTTACCTTCAGCTTTTTGTGTTTTAGCTTCACTATATCCTAAACCTTTAACACCAAATTGACCTTCTTTAACATAGTGTAAAGGATCTTTTGCTAAATTTTTAATAACCATAGCTTGTGCTTCTTCTATAGTTAAACTTGGGTTATATTTAACTTCTAAATACACACCATTTAACATCTCTTGACCATTGACGTTATTGATATTATCTACTTGAGGAGAATAATCATAATTTCTGTCTTGAGTATTTATTACTTCTTCAGCAGTTTCTTTTTCTACAGCTTTGATTTTTTCTTCACCTTCTTTAGTGTTGATTTCTTTTTCTACTTTATTATCAACAATAGGATTTAAAGATTCTTTACTAGCTTCAGCTAAGTAAGCATCAAACTTATTTTCCCAATCTGCTTTAGGAGAGTTTAAAGTTTCAATCTTAGTAATAGGTTTTAAATCAACCATACCACCTATATCTTCTTTAAGAAGATTTTCTTCTTTAGTTTCTAAAGATTTTTTGAATTTATCTAATAAGTCTTTCATAATTTATTTTTATTGTTGTAATAAAGTTTCAATGTCATTTAAATAATCACTAATTAAATCTGTGCCATAAACGACATCATAGCTATTAGGATTTTCTCTATAATTTTTTACTGTATCTATTTTAGCTAATCTTAAAGATTTTTTTATTACCTCTAGTTTATCTTCAATTTCACTAAACGCTTTAATGCGTTCTTGGTGAAAATTTTTAATATCACTATCGTCTTCTTTAATAATTAGTTTGTATTTCATATTATAAATATCAAAAAAGATTTTTTACTTCAAGACCAGAACCTTTCTGTACATAGTTACCTTTTTTATCTTTAGGTACTAGTTGGTATTTAAACTGCTTTACATAAGCATTATCTTTAACTCCATCTTCACCAGCGGCAGGACCTGGTCCTAATGTTGCACCTGGGTCTTCAGATTTAGTTTCTTTTATTTTTTTCTTTTTTTTTGGAATTCTAAAAGCATAAGGTGTTAAATAAGCACCTGCGGCTCCACTTGTAGACATTTCATCTACTGTTTTTCCAAATACTAAATAATTAGAGACACTACACGTACCATCTGAACAATGTTTTTTACCTTTAAGCATCATTGGGTTAACTAGATCTAATCCAAACTGTTGTTTCATTAAACCTCTAATTATATTAACACCCTTTTCATCAACAGCATCATACATAGTATCATTTTCGCTGTTTTCCATTGGATAAAATTGTAGTATAGCTACATCATCATTAAAATATTTAGATACCATATCCTTATCAGTAAACTTAACACCAGCATCTACATTAGTAACTAAATTAAATGGTTGGGAAGTTTCTGAATTGAATTCAGCTTGTTTTTGTAGTTTACCTATATCTTGAGATTGGATATTAAATTTATTAGTAAATGCTGCTTCATTAACTGCAAATGTTTTTTTATAAATTTCTGGATAGGTTTTTCTAATGTGAGTACGATATTCATTAAATTTACTCATAATATCCATTGCCATATCATCAATAGTAGCATCTTCTGTTTTAGATGATAAATCAGTTAATTGTGTTCTTAATTTTTTAAATGTAGTAAATGCTGTATCAAAATTAGGTACTTTTTTAACATCCCAAGAAACAGTTCCTGTTTCTGGATTAATATCACTAACAGTAGTTTGAACACCACTGGAAGTAGCAATATCACCTATTTCTATTTCTTTTACTTTATACTTGTACCCCATTAGATATTTTGATTTCTTTTACTAATTCATAATATTGTAGTAAATCAACTAAGTTATCATCATTGATTTTATCTGTTTTACTTAACTCTACTAATAGTTTAGCAACTTCAGTAATCTTAATTTTAGTAGCTTTATCTTTAATATTTTCAGCTTCAGTATTTAAGGAAGATTTTAACTCATTTATTTTAGTATTATAAAAATTTCTTAAACTTGGAGTTGAATCTACAGAATTAATAAATTCTTTTAATACCTCTTTTTGTTCTCCACTTAATGACTCATATTTGTCATTAAATTTTTCTAACAATATTTTATAAGTAAGAGATCTTGTACCTTCATCATATGTAGCAAACTCAAGTAGTACTTCCTCTTTCTTAGTAGAATCTAACTTTTGCTTAGTTAAATGTTCTAATAATGTAATTTTATTATTCATCAACTGTTCAGTATTAATCATAGCTGATGAGTTATATCCCTCTATTAGTGTATATAAAGAAGCTAACTGCTTATAGTTTTTAATTTTAGAGGCAAAAAACTGATTTACATCATAATGCTTTTGTATCTCATTAATTAAATTATACTTTTGTTTTCTAAGGAAAGTTCTATTAAATTTTTTAGAGTTATCTAATACTGTTTCTATAAGAACTGATGCTCTACTCTCATTTAGAGTGGGTGATTTTTGGATTGACTCATATAACTTGTATTCACGACCTAATTCACTTTTTACAAAGTATTTTTTTAGTAAATCTATAGCGGGAGAGTCAACACCTTTTAAAGTATCAGCAGTAATTTGTCTTACAAGCAATTCAAATAGTATACCTGTATTTTTAAATTTAGAATTCTTAATTTTCATCAAAAAAGTGTATTTAGTTATAAATATTAGTCCTTTAGTTGAGATTCATCCAATAAGGTACTGTCCTTTTTGTCTTGCTCAAATACTAGTTGTTTTTTATTTAACTGCTTAAATATATCCTTATTTTTCAGATATGTAACTTTAGCGGTTTCAAACTCTGATATAGATGATTTATTACTACCATCATTTTTATCTGTATCCTTCATACGTTTTACACCTAAGGGATCTTTACCAAAGTTATTATCTTGTTTACCTCTACTGGTTATGGAATCTTTAGGTCTACCTAGTTTAGCATCATCATTATATCCATCAGGTACATTACCCGGATCTGAATACATTCTACCTTTACCATATAAGTTAGCTAAATCATGAGGTGTTCCGTATGATTGACCTGTTTCAACTGGATCATTACCTTCAGCTGCTATTTGATCTAATCTAAACTTACGTTTAGCATCTTCTCGAGTTAAAGCTCTATACTCATCATATTGATCCTCACTAAAGTGATAGATATTATGATAAATCCAATCTGATGGTACTAATCCTTGATCTAATAAAGTTCCAGCTAGTTCAGCTTTGGATTTAAGTAACTCAATTCTTTCTTGATCATATATGATTGAAGGAGTAGTCATTGACAACTCAAAGTTAGTTAAAGTTTCATCACTATATCCTTGTGTGTATAAGTGAACTAAAGCTATTTTGTTTAGCTCAGACAATAATATTCTTTGTATTCTATCTACTGTACGAGCAAATCTAATATCTTCTGCTGCTAGTGTAGCTTTACCTTCTATATTTTCATCATACCCTAAAAATGCTTTTGGTATTTTAAGTGCAGCAAATAGTTTATCTCTTAAATATTCTACATCTTGTATACCATCATAAGATAAACCAGGTGTAGTATCTATTTTAGTTGCACTATCATTTCCTCTAACAGGAATGTAAAAATCTTCAAGCATGTTTTGCATGTTATACTTTAAGTTATACTCACCTGTTTTTTCATCCATCATTGGGGCACGTTTCATATTTGAAACTGTTTTTTGCATAAATGCCTCTACCTCATTAGGAGGAATAGAACCTACATTTACATAAAATACTCTTTTTTCTGGTGCGCGAGCTATTCTATGGATTAACATTGCGTCTTCCATTAAAGCATATTGTTTATATAACTTTCTAGCTGGTTCAATATATGATCTACCATATGGTAAATAGTTTACATCTGCTACCATTCTAAAATGAGCCATTTCATAATTATCATATGTTACTCCTCCTCTACTATCATCTGAATCAGGTTGGTTAGGAGCATTATAATAACCATAAGAACTTCCAGCAAAACCATCTGGATTCCATCTAAACTTTACTTCAGAGGGATTATCTGGATTTTGTCCTTCTACTCTTTCAATATGATATGCTGTATAAGGAATAACATTATAAACTCCAAACTTTTCAGCTATTTCTAACTTTAAGAAAAAATCACCATATTTACACATTTGTCTAACCCACATCCACAGGTTAAATTCAATATTTAAAACATCATAAAATAGGTTGTATAATATTTTTTGAATATCTTCGTTTGAACTTCTAATTTGAAGTACCTCTCCCATATCATTTTTAAGAGTTGATTCATCAGCAATAATATCAAGCGCAGAAGCTATAATAGCGTCTTGGTCCATAACATCATATTCTGAATATAGTTGAGTTCTTAAGTATTGATAGTTAAGGTTAAATTGTGCTCCTAATAAAGAAGTAGGAGCAGTAGAATATACTCTGTTAAATCTATCTACTAAAGCATTAGTTTCAAACTCACCACTTGATTGGATATGACCCGAATCTATGGTTTTTAGTTGATTACCTCCAACGTTACGGATAACTACATCTGTGGAGAATAACTTTTTTAATCTTGTAAATACACTTTTATCAGCCATTTTTATATTTGCTTATTGTTATAAATATTAATCTAATAGCCAACGTATATCTTCTTTACCCTCAGGTGTTGGCATTGAATAAGGGTTTGGTACTGATGGGTTAGATCCATAACCACCTTGGTATGGAGTTCTATTAACATGCATATTTTGTAATGCTTGTTTTGTCATATCAATACCTCTTTGACTATTTTTTAAAGCTGTATCCCTAATATACATCCCAATACCAAATGACATTACTAAATCATCATTATAACCAGTTTGGGCTTCAGGTCTACCGTTTCTCCAAATAAATGTTTTCATTTCTTCTATCAATCTTTTTGATTGTATAGTTACTCCTTTATCACTTAAATATTCTTGAAACTTACCTATAACCATAGGTCTAGTTTTTGAAGACATAGTGAATCCAGGGGTCATTTTTGAATGATCTTGATATTTGTCAAAATAAGAGTTAACATTTGAATATTCACTTTTTTGTGAATAATAAATGTTATTATAGTTTCTATCTAATACTGTTTGAATAGTAGCCCATCCTATATTTGCATTTTCTATTACTAATAATGCTTCATTATATTCAGTAGCTATACCTACTAATAAGTGACCATAATCTTTAGTACCTATTTGTCCTTTATATTCAGCTACTTGTACATTATTTTCAGTATCCATAACATGAAATGCTGAATAATCTTTACTATCACCTCTTGATACATCAGCTACTACTATATAATCTCTACTATAATCTGCTGTTTCCCATACCCATAGGTTTTGGTCAGCCCCTCTTCTTTCTATAGGATCTTTAATAAAAGATTTTTCATAATATTCTAAGTACTCAGGAAAAAATACAACATCTCCAGATGTACTAAAATCACAATCACATTCTTGTGCCGCTAATCTAGGATCACCTAATAGTTCATCTTGTTTTTTCCTCCATGCTTCATCTCTTTCCGGATGAACATACCAAGGTAGTTTTATGGGTAAAAAATCATTTTCTGATGATTCTGCTCTTGACCAAGTTTGATGAAACCAGTTACCTGTACCATAAGGGGTAGATAATGCTATACATCCACCTCCTGTAGCTAGTGTTTGTTGAGCAGAAGCCCAAATCTCTCCAATATTATCAATAAATGCTGCTTCATCTATTAGTAGCAAAGATACGGCTTCAGATCTACCAGCATCACTAGAGGCTGAAGTTGCTTTTATTTGGGATCCATTTGTTAATCTAAGATTTAGTTTATTATTCTCAGCTGCATCTACTTTTAACCATGAAGGTAAGTTTTCATACATAAACTTTACCTTTGTAACCATGTTTTTAGCAGTTTCTTGTTTTGTTGCTATA
>Ga0181389_1000764_pt1 | contig 13017 bp, 20 predicted proteins | sample 12SPOviralmetaG_FD_130121 | JGI IMG/M metagenome (GOLD analysis project Ga0181389, IMG submission 130121) | Marine viral communities from the oligotrophic San Pedro Time Series (SPOT) site, San Pedro Channel, CA, USA - 12 SPOT_SRF_2010-06-29 | ecosystem: Environmental > Aquatic > Marine > Strait...
ACTTTTAATATACATACGATGCGAGTAATAATATATTCATGGCATACACACAATCAAATAATCCGTTTAAAAAGGCTGATCCACGTAGAACAATTGGTCGCGGTAAGAACTTTAACAAAGCTAATAAAACAGGTACTGGAGCCGCAGCCGGTGGTGGTATGACCCAGAAAGGTGTTGATGAGTATAAAAGAAATAATCCTGGAAGTAAATTAAAAACAGCAGTAACTAAAAAGCCGTCTGAACTAAAGCCAGGTAGTAAAGATGCTAATCGTAGAAAATCATTTTGTGCAAGATCAAAAGGATGGACTGGTGAAAGAGGTAAAGCTGCTAGAAGAAGATGGAACTGTTAAACAAATAGATATGGCATATACACAAGGAAATAATCCATTTAAGAAAAGCTGCTCATGTTACAAAGGGTACTCAAGAGTTCAGGGAACAAAACCTTGCGCTAAAGGTAGTTGCAAGAAGTCGCCAATGAAAAGAACATTGACTGCTAGTTGTAAAGCTGCGGCTAGAAGAAAGTTTGACGTATACCCTAGCGCTTATGCTAATATGTGGGCATCGAAACAACAGGGTAAAGGCAAATGCTAAAAGACTTCAACATAGAGAAGTACCTAAACAAGAAGCCACCGAGTGATAATTCTTTCACTACGATGCAAGAGATCAAAGAACTTGGTAAAATCCCTATTAATGTTAAGTTTGTAAAGGAAAAAGATGATATAAAAGGAGCGTTCAATAAGCTGATTAAGCAAAAAGGCTTAGATGTACCGACGAACATGATAGATAACTTGATTAAGGATTCAGCAAAAGTTGTAATGAAAATCAAAAAACATCACAAACGCCCTAGACCTAAAGTTTTAGCTAAGAAATTAAACATAAAATTTCAAGATAAAGAGCTAGACTCAATGAAAACGCCGTCATATCCATCAGGGCACTCTGCTCAAGGGGTTATGATAGCTGAAATATTGTCAGATATGCACCCAAAACACGCTAACGCGTTTAAAAAGCTTGGTAAAGACATATCTTACAGTAGAAATGTGGCTCACGCGCACTACAAGTCAGACAGTAAGTTTGGCGAAGAGCTAGGAAAAGACATGTATAAGCACATAAAAGGCAAAATATAATGGCATACGTACAAAAATCAAATCCATTTAAGAAAAAAGTGACTAGAAAGGTTTGTTTACCTAAAGCTAAAATCGCCAGCATGTCTAAAAGCGAAAAGCAAAGTGTAATTAACGCTAAACAAGCGGCTGCTAACCAAGGTAAACAGAGAAGATCTTCTAAAAGTAACGTAACAGGTACGTCTAGTAAGAACTTAAAAGACTGGGTCAAGCAGGATTGGAGGCAAGTTGGAGATCCTAGTAAAAAATGTGGCGAATAATGAGAAGAAAAAGAATGCACGGCAAAAAAAGGAGAAATTGTAGCCCATTAAAAAAGCAAAACTTATCTCCAGCGGCGGCTAAAGCAAAGGCTGAAAGAGATTTAGCTTACGCTAAAACTGGTGATCGTAAAAAGAAAAAAGCAGAGAACCAAAGGCTAAGACGCGCTGCTTTAAAAAAAGGAGCGGACTTGTCAGGCAAAGATTACGACCACAGTAAAAGTAAATTTGTATCTGTCAAAGCTAACCGCGGAGAGTATGGTAAAGGTACAAGAACATAAGTAATAATATAAACATCAAACAAAAGATAAGACTATGGCATTTAAAATGAAAAACCCATCTATTATGAAGATGGCAAAGCAAGCTGGTTCAGCAATGAAGCTCAAGAAAGAGCCGATGAAAATGAAAGAACCTATGAAACTAAAGGAAGACTCTCCAATGGACCTAAACAAAGGTTTTGACAAGCTACCTGAAGACGTGCAAGCTAAAATCTTAAAAAAAGATTCACCTAATAAGAAATACAAGTCTGACGCCCAGCGCAAAGCAGTTCACGCTTCTAAAGCAGAGTCTGGCATGAAGATGAAAAAAGAAGAGCCGATGAAAATGAAGAAGAATGGCGCTATGAAGATGAAAAAAGGACCTATGAAAATGGGTCACAAGAAGAAGTAATTCGGAAAGTCCGAATACCACGTTATTAACCTAAAACCAAATTAAAATGACGTACCTATATTACCAGTCAACCAGTACAACTGGAGGACAACTAAAAGTGAATGATAAAACCAAAGCAGAGTGGGAGCACTTAGCTAATAAAGAAAACTGGCGTATAGTTCAGTTGCCTAATGGTTATTATCAAACCGAAGTATCTAACCCTAATAATGAAGAGTGGCATGACGTAACACGTCGTGAAACTATGGAAGGCGCTGAGTCAGCAATTGACGGAAGCATCGAACACTTCACTAAGAAGTTAGAAGCTACCAAGGGACCGAAAGTCGTTAAGACATTCAAATAAACTCAATATTAAATTAAATTAAATTAAATCAAATGGAGTACAATAATCCTAGTCTCCTTATCAAAGAACTAAACTTTGGTGAGGATGCTAAATCTAAAATTAGCACGGGTGTTGAAAAGCTCGCTAGAGCCGTTAAGTCAACACTAGGTGCATCTGGAAAATGTGTAATATATGAAGACGCTTTAGGCGTACCGGTTATAACTAAAGATGGTGTAACTGTAGCTGAGTCTGTCGTGCTTTACGATCCTGTAGAAAACTTAGGCGCAACGCTTATTAAAGAAGCCGCTAAGAATACAGTTAAAGAAGCTGGTGACGGAACGACTACAGCTACCGTCTTAGCCGAGTCTTTGCTTAACGAGGTTAGCGCTATAGACTTTAACACAAATTCAATGCGCGAAATAAAGCAAGGCGTAAGCAAGGCTTTAGAAAACGTTAATGAATATCTCGACAATATTAAGATCGATGTTACAGAAGACAAGCTTAATCACGTTGCTAGTATATCTTGCAACAACGACACAGAGCTAGGTAGTATTATAGCAGAAGCTTATATTAAAGTAGGTAAAGACGGTGTTGTGCTTATGGAAACTTCAGACACTGAAGAAACATACGTAGATATTGTAGATGGCGTTCAGATCGACTGCTCACTTACATCACCTCACTTTATTACTAACGCAGATAAACAGAAGTGCGAGCTAGATAATCCACTAGTGTTAATATGTATGAGTGAGATACCAAACATACGTAAGATACAAAACGTATTAGAGTACGCTATTAAAAACAATAGAGCTTTGTTAATAGTAGCCCCTGTAGCTCAACAAGTGAAATCAGCATTGCTAATGAACAAGGTTAAAGGTAATATTAAAGTTAATATTATCGACCTACCTGGCTTTGGTCCTACTAAGAAGGACACGTGTGAAGATCTCGCGATACTAACAGGTGCTACTGTAATGAACGAAGAGCTAGGCGATGATCTAGACGCTATAACTATAGATATGTTAGGTGAAGCAGAGCTTTCTGTTACAGATGACAAAGCTACGGTTATTACTACATTAGAGTTTGAAGGCGATGCCTTAGAAGAGAGAATAGACCAAGTAGCTAAACTAGTCGCAGATGAGAAAAATAATTATATTAAAAAGAAGTTGGAGCAAAGATTGTCTATGCTATCGGGTAGTGTTGGAATTATACGCGTTGGAGCCGATTCTAAGGTTGAACTTAAAGAAAAGCGGGACAGGGTGGAAGACGCGATATACGCTACAAAAGCTGCACTTAAAGAAGGTATAGTACCTGGTGGTGGTGTAGCCTTACTGAACGCCTCTCAAAAAATTTCCACCGACTCCGTTGGCGAAGAGGTTTTGCTAAAAGCTATAGAAGCACCGTTTCACACTATATTGTTAAATGCTGGGATAAAAGTAATGTCAGGTACAGTAGATCATGAGGGCTACGGTAAAGATGTAGTAACCGGTGAAAGAACAGACATGGTTAAAGCTGGTATCATAGATCCAGTGCTTGTAACTAAATCAGCTCTTAAAAATGCGGTGAGTGTTGTTATGACTATTGTATCTGCAGACTGTATAATTTCTAACGCTAGACAAGACGATTATGAAAGCAATAAATAACTATGTGGTTGTAGATAAAGTTAAGACTGAACCTAAGAAGGTTGCAGGTCTTATTATGACAGAAGAATTAGATGAAGACAACAGATATATAAAAGCAAATGTTATATCTGCTGGTAATTTAGTGCAAGGGGTAAAAGATGGTGATGTTATACATTATGACAAACACGCAGGCCATGGTATACAATATAAAGACAAACTTTATTTTGTTATAAAGTCAAGTGATATTGTACTAGTAGATTAAACATAAACCATAAACTTTAATCCTTAAACACAAAATCACAATCAATTAATTATTAATCATTTTAAAAACTAAAAAAAAATGAAAGAAGTTTATTTGTACTTTCGTACACAAGCTACACTAGGAGATGACGACGATGCTGCTCAATCAGCTATGTTTCCTTTATCTGCTTTTAAAGGTATGCACCCAACGGCTGACGATACTTTAGCTATTCACTTTACGCCACAAATTAGAAACAATGGTGATGGTCAAGCTGATGACTTTACTAATAACGATAAAGTTATTATGACAGTTGCTGCTAATGACCATAAAGACACTATGGTTGCTTTAGCTAGATTATTTGCTGGAGCTGCTAACGGTGGTATACATCATGATGGCGTTATAGTGGTTGCAGATGATTTATCTTCTACTTACGCTGTAAAAGAAGTACTAGGTCTTAGCACTATTGGAATTGGAGCTGCATTCGCATAATAAATGCGATTAACTAGTCACGATTTACGTGAATTACAAATCCTAAAGTATTACAGGCTCACTAGAAAGTGGGTCTGTAAGACTTACGGGTTAACAGATGCCGAGCTTGAGCTGCTAATATATTTAGACTGCAAGAATCGGTTCACTAGAAATGAATTTATAGATGGTACTTATACCATGAGCTGGAATAAAAACCGGTGGGAAAAACTAAGGCGTGAAGGTTGGATAGAAGTTTGGAGACAAAGAAACCGCACGACAATAAAGTACACTGTGTACAAAACTTCAATGAAGTGTTCACAGATAATAAGTAGAATATACAGAATACTACTTGGCGAAGAAGACATGCCAACGTCAGAGAGAAGTGTATTTTACGATAATAAAACATATACAGACAAAGTCTTTAACAAGGCTATAGATGATATGATAAAAGACCCAGATAGATAATGGCATTTAAACTAGGTAAAGAAACTAGAGGTTTTAAAAACTCAAGCAATACTAAGATATTTAAGAAAAAGCTTGACGATGGTATCATGGGTGAGGCTAATGCTGATGGATCAATATACGTAGACGTAAATGTACCTGAAGAAATGGTAGAGTATGTTGCTACGCACGAGATGCAGCATCAGACAGATATGGAAATAGGTAAAACCACTTATGATGATAACGCCGTTTATCACATGGGTCAAGTATGGCCAAGAGGCAATGGATATATAACAGATCCACATACAGGTAAAAGATATTCAGAAGGTGATAAAAACTTGCCTTGGGAAAAAAATAAAGTATGATACAGAATTTAGTAGGAGGATTATTTGGTAAAATTGTTGACAATGCAGAAGGTATACTTGACAAGGTTATCACTACAGACAAAGAGCGCGATGAAGCAAAGCTTGCTTTAAAAAAGCTTTTATTAGACGCGGAGCGCGAAGCTTTTGCAAAAGAAGTTGAAGATCGCAAAGATGCGCGTGATCTTTATAAAGACGACGCTATTATTCAGAAGGTACTAGCTACGTTATTTACCATAGCATATTTTGGTATTACTTACATAATGTTTAATTACTTTGTAAATAAGACAATAGATCTTGGTGAATTTGAAATAAGTTTTATATCAACTATTTTTGGCGCTATGAGTGCTAAAGTAAATACAATAATAGACTTCTTCTTCGGTGGAAGTTCAAAGAAAAACGAACAAACTAATAAATAAATTATGGCAATTAATTCAACAGAAGTAGCGTATCAGTTTGGCCAAATGGGCTCTATACTTATAACAGGCGTTACCAATGAAGTTACCTCTAACGGGGTTACTGGTATGGAAAAAGCAGTTTTTTGCGCTATAACGTTCTTAGAAGACACTACGTTTGATTCAGCTGGACTAACGTCTGCAGATGACACTATATTTGTTAATGATTCTACAGCATCTACTGGTATTGACGCCAATGGAGGCGCTGTAACTGGATCAGAATCTTTTCCTAAAGGCGTAACAATATATGGTAGATGGACTGGAATTAAATTAGACTCAGGCAAAGTAATCGCTTATATAGGATATTAATGTTAGGACTGAACGCATCTAAAGGCAAGAACGTTGTATCAGAGGCTTCAGCGAGCGCTCAATACAGGCTAGATCAGATAAATAACTTCTCTGTAAACTTTGAAAACAGAGAGTCTTATGAAGCTGAGCTTGAAAGCTTTATTACTCAAGGCATTCACGGGCAGCCTGATGAGCTTCAATTATTTTTTCATGCTGGTCCCTGGGAAAGCACTGATGGTGGAGGCGGCAGTTCTTGGAGAAATCCTTATGGAAGAGCTGACGGCGACTACGTTACAGACTTAGCATTAGCAAGAAGCACAACAGCAACTAGATTGAATGCTGATGGATATATTGTTCCAGTAAGTAGTCATGAGGTTAGAGTAGACTTCGTTGGTCAATTACCCGCTGGAACAGGTAAGCAAGCTATTAATGGACACGTGCTGCTAGAACCAGCGGCAACAAATCAATGTACAGACTCAATAGACTTCACTGATTCTACAGCTAGCGATATATTCGTGGGAACTGCAAATAACACTAGGCTTTTTGGCTCTACAATAGCATCAAACACGACAGAAACGGTAGCGCCAGATGGAACATATACCGCTACAAAGTTTTCGTCAGTAGATGGACAAGCCAACGCTTTAGTTCAATGGCTAAATACAACTATAACACAAAACTCAAACAATGTACTTTCTATATTTGCTAAAAAAGGTGCTGGTGACTATATAAACATAAGGTTTAACGCTTTAGATGTTGACGCTAGTGTATACTTTAATCTTGCCAACGGAACCGTGGGCACTAATGCTAACACTGCGTTTCACTCTATAGAAGACTATGGTCATGGCTGGTATAGATGTACCGTAGTTTATAATAACAGTGGGTCTGATGTTTTAGGCCACGTAAGAATATATGTGGCTGAAGACGACAATGACAGATCTTTGTCATCCGCGGTTCAAGGAGTTAATCACTGCTACATTTGGGGTTTGCAAACAGAGACGAGTGCTACGATTAAATATCCTACCTCATACATACCAACATCTGGAGGACAAGCTACTAGATCGGCTGATAGTGTTGCTGGAGCTCAAGACTCAAACTATATAGACTCTGACGCTGGAACTATGTACCTAAACATGCAGGCTAGATGGAACGGAACAGATACCTCAGCTCTTTTTTTAGCAGACGCAAGCAGCACAGGGCATAGGATTGGCTTTACCGTTGGCGAAGGAAGTAGTGCTTCTATCACTCAGAATATGTTTGCTGGAGGACCTCCAACTACCACTAGTACTGTTGGTAGTAAAAATACCGAAGACTTTTTTAAAATAGCATTAAGATGGGATAGCTCATCTTGCGATATGTATTTTAATGGATCGTCTGCAGTCACTGATTCTAGTGTAACTCCACCGAGCAATATGGATAAAGTTTACCTTTCTCAGACAACCGGAACAAACCCAATGTATGGTAGAGTAAGAAATATTTCAATTTTTGGAATAAAATTAAGTGATTCTGAAATAGCAGCTTTAACAGACAACTCATGATAGTAGGAAAATACGAATTTAACACAAAAGAAGAAGCAACTAGAGCTATAGAGTCTTTATCCTCTACAAATGAAAATGGAGATGTTATTGCTCATAAACATACTATAGTTGAGCTAGGTAACATTACGTTGGCTAAAGGCGTATATAACGAAAAAGACGAAGAAATAACACCACCTGTATTATCAGACAAGTATCACGTCGATATTTTATGGGTGGGTATAAAGGAAGAACCTAGCAGTTTTGCTAGTGTATCTATAGACTTGAGCAGCGAGGGCGTTCACTCTTTTTCAGGGGTTAGCTACGTTGAAAACAAGTTTTAACATTAACTAATTAAATTAAATAAAATGGCAAAAAGAAAGACGCCTAAGGTTAAAGACCTTGGGCCTAAAAAAATCACTGAAGAACAATTAACAAAACTACAAAGCTTAGTAAGAGCGATAAACGAAACTCAAGCTGAAGTTGGTATAATTGAAACTAGAAAACACAACTTGCTTCATCAAGTGTTTGAGATGCAAACTCTTTTATCTGACTTGCAAAAAGAATTTAAAGAGCAATATGGCAACTCTGACATAAACATTAGCGATGGAACTATAAAGCCAAAAGAAAGTGAGCAAGTTAATTCGTAAAATAACAATAGGTAAAGATTATAAAATTGACGCCATGCACTATTCTGTTGGACAGGAAGTGTATGGTGGTCATACCATAAGTAATATTGTAGAGGAAAAAGATAAATACAGTATATATATTAGAAAAAACAAGGACGTAATGCCTTGGAAAGATTTTAATAAAAATATGGCTGTATCTGTTGAGTATAATCTAGAGTATTAATGAAGTCTGTATATAATTACATAGTAAAGCCTAAAGGCGAAAGATATAATAATTCTATAGACGTTGATGGTAAAAGTTTAATACTTAACACTGAGATTTTCAGCCACCAATACGTAAACAGAGAAGCTGAAGTAATATCTTTACCAAGCGTTGGTGTTTCTGAGCTTAAAGTAGGTGATACCGTAATAGTACACCACAATGTTTTTAGGCGATGGCATAACGTAAAGGGTGAAGAAAAAAACAGTAGAGCTTTTTATAAAGAAGGTATGTACTTTGTAAGTGAAGATCAAATGTTCGCTTATAAGAGATCGCAAGATTGGAAAGCTTTAAAAGGCTTTTGTTTTATTAAACCCATAAAGTCTACAGATAAATTTTCTACTGAAGAAGAGCAACCTTTAATGGGTACAGTCAAGTATACGGATGGCTCTTTGGATGTAGGTGATCTAGTAGGTTTTAAACCAGGCAGTGAATACGAGTTTGTTATTGACGGCGAAAGACTTTATAGAGTTTATTCTCATTTTATTACAATTAAATATGAATATCAAGGAAACGAAGAAGAGTATAATCCAAGCTGGGCATAAGGCAGTTGAAGAGCTCATTAAAGTGGCAAAAGAGGCTATCGTTGATAGTGGCGATGACATTACTGCTGACAGACTTAAAAACGCCGCTGCGACGAAGAAACTCGCTATATTTGATGCATTCGAAATACTTAACAGAATACAAGAGGAAGAGGCGATACTCAATGGAAAAGAATCTGAGAAGAAAGAAGACCGTGTATTTAAAGGATTTGCTGAGGGAAGATCTAAATGAGTTACGAGCAGTCTTTATATAGAATAGTTGAACCTATTAAGATAAACACTTTAAAAAGACTTAACAGGTCTAAGAAGTGGAAGTACGGCTACAACAAAGAGCACGATGTTGTCGTTTTGTCTAAGACTGGTCAAATAGGAGAGATTTACGACATTCAAGGCTTGAAGATAGCTTTGCCAAAGGCTCCTGCGAAAGTTTACAGTAATGACGAAGACAGGTGGAAGCAGATACCTAAACCTGAAATTTTAAAAAAAATAAAAACTATATTTGACTGGAGAGCATATCCGGAAGAGCAAAAAGAGCAATGGTACGATTATATAGATGAAGAATTTAAAAGGCGTGACGAGGGTTTCTGGTTTCAAAATGCTGGTGTTCCAACTTATCTTACAGGAACTCACTATATGTACCTCCAATGGTCAAAAATAGATGTCGGCGCTCCAGACTTTCGTGAAGCTAATAGATTGTTTTTTATATTTTGGGAAGCTTGCAAAGCTGACAAAAGGTGCTACGGCATGTGTTATCTTAAAAACAGACGTTCTGGTTTTTCTTTCATGAGCTCAGCAGAAACAGTAAATCAAGCTACAATATCTTCAGACGCACGTTACGGAATATTATCAAAATCAGGAGCAGATGCTAAAAAAATGTTTACCGACAAAGTTGTACCAATATCTATTAACTATCCGTTCTTCTTCAAACCCATACAAGATGGTATGGACAGACCTAAAAGTGAACTTGCTTATAGGGTTCCTGCTAGTAAGTTTACGCGTAGAAAAATTACTACAAACGAACAAGAGGAAGAGCTGGTTGGACTTGACACTACTATTGATTGGAAAAATACAGGTGATAACAGCTATGACGGTGAAAAACTTAGTTTGCTAGTTCACGATGAAAGCGGTAAGTGGGAAAGGCCTGACAATATACTTAACAACTGGCGGGTAACTAAAACTTGCCTTAGACTAGGTAGTAGGATTATAGGTAAGTGTATGATGGGATCAACTAGTAACGCGTTAGATAAAGGTGGTGGTAACTTTAAAAAACTATATAACGACAGCGATGTTACAAAAAGAAATAGAAATGGCCAAACAAAATCTGGTTTATATGCTTTGTTTATTCCAATGGAATGGAACTTTGAAGGATTTATTGACGAACATGGACGACCTGTCTTCACTACTCCAAGACGAGATGTTTATGGACCAGACGGTGAATTAATAGACGTAGGTGTAGTTGATCACTGGGAGAATGAAGTAGACGGTCTAAAAGACGACCAAGACGCTTTAAACGAATTCTATCGTCAGTTTCCAAGAACCGAAGAGCACGCGTTTAGAGATGAAACTAAAAATAGCCTGTTTAATCTAGCAAAAATATACGAGCAAGTAGACTATAACGAAGGTAACAGAAACTCTTCTGTTGTAACTACAGGTAGTTTTCAGTGGTCCGGAGGAGTGAAAGACACTCAAGTTGTTTTTAACCCAGACCCTAACGGTAGGTTTAAAGTTAGCTGGGTGCCTGATAGAAATTTACAAAACCGAGTAATACTTAAAAATGGAGTAAAATATCCTGGAAATGAACATATTGGAGCTTTTGGTTGCGATAGCTATGATATTAGCGGTACTGTTGATGGTAGAGGATCCAACGGATCTCTTCATGGACTGACTAAGTTTAGTATGGAGTCAGCTCCTGCTAATGCGTTTTTTTTAGAATATATTGCTAGACCACAAACCGCTGAAATATTTTTTGAAGATGTATTAATGGCTTGTATATTTTATGGCATGCCAATACTTGCGGAAAATAATAAGCCAAGGCTTCTTTATTATTTTAAGAGAAGAGGCTATAGAGGTTTTAGTATGAATAGACCAGATAAAGTTTGGAACAAACTATCAACAGCTGAAAAGGAAGTTGGGGGAATGCCAAACTCTAGTGAAGATATTAAGCAAGCTCACGCCGCTGCAATTGAGATGTACATAAACGACCACGTTGGCTTGAAACAAGACGGAACGTATGGGACAGTATATTTCAACGAAACGTTAAACGATTGGGCTAAGTTTGATATAAATAAAAGAACAAAGCATGATGCCTCTATTAGTAGTGGACTTGCTATAATGGCTTGCAATAGACACCTATATAGACCAACACAAAACAGAGAAAAACAAAAATTAAACTTAGGTATAGTTAGATATTCAAACGACGGCTATTCCTCGAAAATAATCAAAAATTAAGTATGGCTAGTAAAGTTACAGGCAAATATTTCCCAAGTCAAGTAGTTAGCGACATTGAGAAAGTTAGTTATGACTACGGTTTAAAAGTAGCTCAAGCTATAGAGCATGAGTGGTATGGTGATAACCAGTCCGCTAGAGGAGCAAACTACAACATGCACGGTCATAATCAAAGAAATTTTCACAAACTTAGGTTGTACGCTAGAGGTGAGCAATCTATACAAAAGTACAAAGACGAACTATCTATTAATGGTGATTTGTCTTACTTAAACTTAGACTGGAAGCCAGTCCCTATTATACCTAAATTTGTTGATATAGTAGTTAACGGTATGGCTGACAAAGCTTACGACATAAAAGCTTACTCGCAAGATCCGTTTGGCGTAGAAAAAAGAACTGAGTATATGGAGAATATACTTAGAGATATGAAAACTCAAGATTTAAACAACTACGTGGGTGAAGCTTTTGGAGTAAATCTATATCAAAATGATCCTGAAACTTTACCTGGAAGCGAAGAAGAGTTAAAGCTTCACATGCAACTAGATTACAAACAAGCTGTAGAGCTAGCTGAAGAGCAAGCTTTAAACGTTTTATTTGAGGGTAATCAATATGACTTAATTAAAAAAAGATTTTATTACGACTTAACTGTCTTAGGTATTGGCGCTGTAAAAACAAGCTTTAACACGTCTGAAGGTATAACTATAGATTATGTAGATCCTGCTGATCTAGTTTACTCGTATACTGAGTCTCCGTATTTTGATGATATTTATTACGCTGGAGAAATAAAAGAAATACCAATCAACGAACTAGTCAAGCAATTTCCTCATTTAACTCAAGAAGACTTAGAAGAGATACAGAAGAAAGATAATTATAAGTATGACAACTATACTTCTTATAATAACAAAGACAACAACAAGGTAAAGGTTTTGTATTTTAATTACAAAACGTACATGAATCAAGTTTATAAAATAAAAGAAACTGCTACTGGATTAGAAAGAGCTATAGAAAAAGACGATACATTTAATCCTCCAGAAAATGAAAACTCAAACTTTTCAAAAGTGCAGTCAAACGTAGAGTGCTTGTACGAAGGCGCTTATATAGTTGGAGCTAATAAACTGCTTAAGTGGGAGATGTCTAAAAACATGATGCGTCCAAAAAGCGATTACACTAAAGTTAAAATGAACTACTCTGTAGTAGCTCCTAGAATGTATAAAGGTCGTATAGAATCTTTAGTTAGTCGTATCACTGGTTTTGCAGATATGATACAACTTACGCACTTAAAGATTCAGCAAGTGATGTCACGCATGGTGCCTGACGGTGTTTATTTAGACGCTGATGGTTTAGCTGAAATAGACTTAGGTAACGGAACGAACTACAATCCTCAGGAAGCTTTAAAC
>Ga0181389_1000769_pt1 | contig 12976 bp, 24 predicted proteins | sample 12SPOviralmetaG_FD_130121 | JGI IMG/M metagenome (GOLD analysis project Ga0181389, IMG submission 130121) | Marine viral communities from the oligotrophic San Pedro Time Series (SPOT) site, San Pedro Channel, CA, USA - 12 SPOT_SRF_2010-06-29 | ecosystem: Environmental > Aquatic > Marine > Strait...
AAATCTAAATCTTGATAATAAAATGGTTTGGTAATATATTCTCATAAGGGCTTTTCCCTAATTTATTTTTATATCTGTAATAATACCACTTTTTTATACCAACAACACACTTTTTTTATTTGTTTTTTTTATCTATGAATAACAAATGATCCCAAGAATAGTTCATCAAATATATGGCATCTTTGATGATGGTGTCAAATTGAATGATATCTCCGAATTTAGAGAGAGCACTATCAAAACAGAAAAATATTGTATTGAAAATGATATTGAATACAAAATGTGGGATTTACCCAAATGTTTGAAACTATTAAATGATTATCCCCAATACAAACAACTGTGGGATGATTTTACACAAAAAATTCAAAGGGCTGATTTTATAAGATATCTTATCCTTCACAAATATGGTGGTATCTATTTAGACTGTGACGTACATCCAATTCGATCAATGGAACAATTATTTCATGAAGATATCTTTTTCTCTGTATGGGCATCAGATAAAAAACAAAAACCATACAATGCTATTTTTGGTGCTTCAAAAGGTAACCCTGTTTTAGAAGATATCTCCAAACATTGTCAAGATAGTTTTTGTGAAAAAATTAAAATGGATATTTACAAAAGTTGGACAGGAAGATTTGTTTTCCAAACTACTGGTCATCATGCTCTGTCAAGAGTTTTAAAAATGAAACATAATAAAGGAAAGGTAAATTTAATCGATTGTGTTTCTGTTTGGAACAATTGTAAAGGACTTTGTGATATCCCTGATAATAATAAAGCCGTGTTTTTTGATAATAACAGATCATATTGGTATAAAAACTAAATATTATTCTTACTAAGATTTCCACCTGCCTGAGTAGTAGATTTTGAAGGATCCTGAAAATTATATGTATGACCAATCCAATCTCTTATGTAACTCATGTTTTTAGGATATTCTAATGATATTTTTTTTAACCAATTGGGATCTTCGGCACCACTACCATCTGATTTTGTTCTGTAAACTTTTTTATATTTTTGATGCCATAAATGATATTGCCATGGGAATCTTATATACGTAGGAAGATCTTCTTTATATCCATCAGGAGTTAATGAAAGTCCGTGATTCATTGATGGTTTTACAATGAATTGTTTATCTTCAACATAACACATTTGATCATATCCAATGATATCAGGTTCATTATCACTAAATATTGGTAATCGTTCAATATGATCAACTACTTTTTTACAATAATCATCACTAAAACAATCATCATCATCAAGATGTGTGAAATATTTTCCTGATGATAATTTTTGTAACATGTTTCTTTTTTCAACAACAGGGATATTTCTGTTATCGCATATTGAGATAACTTCAACCTTGTCTTGTAAATTATTATCCTTTATCTGCTTGTACAGACCATTGACCATCTTATCAAAGACATCTTGCCTTTCTAATAAAGTGGGAATCAAAATTGAAATTAAATACATATAATCAATGAAACATTTTATTTTTTAATCCATTCATAATTTTCATCACTGAATTTATTTTTCTTAGCCCTGATTTGAGATTTAATAGGACGTTCAACATAAACAGCAGGAGCCCATACATAGAAGGGAATCGGTATTTCTTTCATCAAGATATCAATTGCTCTCCATCGAGGTCTTGATTCAATATGATCTAACATTTCCTTTGCTATTTCCCATCTTGGTATAAAGTAGCTCATTGTCATTAATACACGATAATCATCAAAATTTATTTTATTGATACCTGAATTAAAATTTACTTTTTTGGCACCGTCTGTTATTTTTGGGTTCCATGTGATTCCCCCGAAATATGTGACACCGTCATCAGGGAGTTGGCTTGACCCAGGTATATCCCTTACAGGATCTGCATCATCTTCTAGAATCAAGATATCATCTAATTTGTTCATGATAACATATCTCCAAATATTTAGATGAGATGTTAAACATCCAATCTTAGCCTTATGTTCATTTGGATTGATATTATAATACGATATCATTCTTTTCATTTTATGATCTTCGGGATGCATATCACGAGCATCTGTTGCTAACCATCGTTTGTATTTTTTATCCTTGTAATGAGACCATCTATCTGTTGCTCCTTCCATATTAATTACAAATATTTTCATTTATTATATCAATCAAAAGAAATTAAATAAGATCCTTTTGAAATCTTGATTGAGAAAAAAGTTTTGCATTTAGGTCCTCTCTTCATTATTTAGAAGATATCTTTTAATTCTTTAAATACAAACGTAAATTTGATTTGACCATTGATGACAAATCAAACAATAAACAAAAACGATGCCAAACGGTCGTCCCCGTCAGCGCAATACTCGTGCCGCCAATCGCCAACGCAATATTCAGAGGGGATCAGAGGTTCGTGCCGAACCTGTCCAAGAGGCAGTCGTAGTCCAAGCAGAGGCGGTCCCAGAGGGTAGATACTATACCAATGAAGAGATTGCACAATTAATCCAGGAGTTGGGTGATAGATACGATGATGATCTTCAAAAAGAAAACGAAACATTGATAGAAATCACAATTCGTCAGAGAAAGAAAATACAAGAGTGGAAAAAGCAATCAGTGATTCGAGAAAAGAAGATTATTAAGGGAGCAGTGTTTGAAGGATACAATCTCTGCCATCTCGCACGAGAAAGTGGTGTCGTAAAACCACTACAAGAGGGAGAATTTGCTGATGCCACCTCAAAGCTATCGATGGTTTCCCCCGATGAATACATCGAAAGTATTCAGAGAAAATATGGTGATTAAACAATCTTATCTAATCTAATTGCTTCTGGTTCAGGTTCTGGTTCAGGCTCCATTACAAAACTATTCTGTCTAGATAATGATTTTTTTTGTTCAACTAATATCTCATCTTCTTTTTCAAGGATAACATTCTCTTTTTTATCAATCTTTTTTTGTTTCTTGTTTAAAGCTTTTGTTTCATCAGCTAATGTTTTTAATTCATCTGTTGTAGGTGGTTCACGAGTACAATCAAAAATATAACATGTATCGGATAAACCAATTCTACAAGAACATCGACATTTTGATTGCCATATCACTAATAATAAAGAACCAATTGCTCCCATTATTAATACAAATGCTCCTGCCATTTGATCAATCGACATCTTTTCCAATTCAATAAATGATTCATCTTGGGCAACTGATTCACTCATTTATTATTATTAATTAAAATTTTTTTATTTGATTGATTATAAAAGTAAATGAGTAGCTATGGATCTGATTCTGAAACACCACCAGCACCTGCCCCTGAACCCGCACCTGCCCCTGCCAAAAAGAAAAGGGAAGGAAAGAAAATGACAGATAAACAAAAATCTGATTTAAATAAACACATGGAGAAAGTTGGAAAAAATATGACTGCCACTGAAAAGAAAAGCCATCGTATGAAGATGATGGGACGTATGAGAAAGGGAATGACTGTCAATAAGGCACACAAAGATATTTCTAAATAAATTTTTGATTATTAATATTTTTTTATTTGATTCATTATAACAATAATGGAACTAGTAGCTGAACCTGAAAGATGTCTTCTAACTGCTGAACAAACTATGTCAATCAAATTTGCTATTCATGAACATTGTTCTAAATGGGATATGAAAGACAAGGAACAATGTAAAAAAAGAGTAGAATTAAAAAAGGCTATTACTGAGAAGATGGTTCTTGGTGAGACGCTTGATCAGGCGAAGTCTGTTTTGGTATCGTAAATTGTGATTTATTTTCACGACCCAATGATAATTCTTCTGCCATCAATTGATTTAAGATATCAACTTTTAATCCCGATATCTTTGCATCTTGAACATTAATTTCTTCAAATGAATCTTTATTACACGTATTCGTGTTATGACAAACACATATCATACATTGAGAGCATTCACTTTTAACTACCCTGTTTTCATTAAAATCAACAAGAGCAGCTCCTTCACCCTTCTCTTCTGATTTATTATAATATCCCATTGATCTGGCATGTTGTTTCGATCCAACAAACGTGGCTTCATGTGCCTGTCTGGTAGCAGAACATTCAATAGCTGTAACACGATTATTTAAATGAGGCCAAATAAATACCATTTGTGGAGATCCTGACATACCAGCTTTATTTTTTTTAATCAAATCAATTGAATATTTAAGATATTGGTCCATGTAAATATCATCACTATCCATATTCGCAAACCATTTATATGACATGTTTTTTGTAAGATATGTTCTCTTTTCAGCAATAGTCATTTTTTTTGGAATATATTCATATTTTAATTTAATAGGATGTATCATCTTTTGAATATTTTGTAAAGTGAAATCATCTGGAATTAATTTGATTTCTTCATCACCATCCTTCGAATCAAGGATATACCATTCTAATTTATTTTTATCATAATCAAAATGATAAATATTTGCTAGCATTAATGGGAGCCATTTATTTCTGTTATATAACGGTGTTAACACAGATATCTTTGGATAATCATCTTGTTGAACATTTGATTTAGAAGATGTCTTTTTCTTTTTTGGCATTTATTAATACAAATAAAAAAATTATTATTATTATACGATGCCCATCAAACCACCAGGATCTGATTGGGATGTAAATGGATGTATTACCAGTGCTGGATATACATTTTGTGAAATACTAGGAAGATGTATCAGAGTATGGGAGGAAGTATGTGAGATTCCAAATAATTGTTTAACATGGAATGATGGCTGTAATACGTGTGGTGTTAATCAAGGAAAAATAACAATGTGCACAGAGATGTACTGCTTCGCCATGGGAACACCTGAATGTATGGTTTATGCTCCTGATCCTATAATGGTTATTGATCCTATGCCACCTGTTATCAATCCATTCATCGGATCAGGACATTAAATTTGATTTATTTTAAATTAAACCTTGTTTTAAATTTAGAAATATTTTCTGATCTACTAGTAGATGGTCCCCAAAGAATCCACCGTGACAAAGCCCCCGCCGTATCTGGTTTTTGCCAGTTCTCTCTTCGACGATGTCGTTCTAGGTATCTTGACCGTTGTGCTTTATCTTTGGTTTTTGTGTAATCGTCCATTCCAGCACTTCCAAAATGTATGGTTCTGGTTCTGGTTGTTTCGGGGTAGGAGAAGATTGCCATCAACTTCTTCTCAGGTTTAGAAGACTTCTTGATAACTACCTTATTTGGTTTTCTATTCATATAATTTTAATATTATATTTTTTTATTATGAGCACAAATAAACAACGTTTCAACAGAAAATATGGTCAACCATTGAATCAACCAAATTCAAAAAAAGATATCTCCAAATTAACAGGCATACCAATGTCAATATTGGATGCCGTGTTTGATCGAGGAGTAGGAGCTAGAAAAACAAATCCACAATCTGTTAGATCTGCTAGTAATCCATCAAAGAAACCAGGAGGAAAATCATTACGAGGAAAAATGTCGGCAGAACAATGGGGACAGAGCCGGGTCTATAGCTTCGTGATGAAACAGGAGGGTACATGGAAAAAAGCTGATAAAGACCTGGCAGACAAGGTTCGTAAAAAAAAGATACGTGGCTACATAAGGTAAACCATTTAAACACAATTTGATATTAATATGTGTAATAGATTATACATATTGAATGAACCAAGAAGGAATTGAAATTATGTCCGATATGAATCTACATGTTAATGTTCTTGAAATGGAAATTAAAAATTGTAACGAAATATTAGGTGAATCCATGAAAGACACAGAAAAACTAAAACAACAAATTGAAAAACTAAAACAAAAATATAATAAATTCAAAAAAGAGGTATCTACTCATATTTTTGAAGAAATCATTGAAAATGTACCGACTGATCCCGAATATATTGAAAACAATTGGGAAGATAATTTCGATAATTTCATTGAGGAGTTTGAAGAGGAATGGGATGATGTCTAATCGAACATGATACACACAGGTTTATTCTCCACTTTCATTTTAGGTTGTAGTGATTCTTTATTAATTTTTTTTTGTTCTAATATTTTCTTCATTTTTGGAGATATCTTTTTTTCTAATTTATTTCTTACCTTTGGATCTTTATTAAATTCATCAATAGCTCTTCGACACGTAGGGATATCACAATGATTAGCTACAATAATACCATCTTCATAAATTTCATCTATTGAAAAATATTCCGTAAATGAAAGCATATAACCATTTCGACAATAATTTATTATTTTTTTTGCTTTTTGAATCATGTCACCTTTTTCTTTATAATTTAATTTTTCATTTGATTTCTCATTTAAAAGATATCTTTGTAAATCAATTGTTTCATAAAAATCAGGGAAATCATGATGATAATCGAGTTCAAATATTTCTAATTGATTTGATAATTCAATACCTAAATTTATTTTATTATATGATTTTGGATCTTCAATTGGGATATCAAAAGTTGAGACAATCTCTAATAAATCTTTTTTTGTGAATGATTTATGAATTGGCATTTATTATGAACAAATAAAAAAAAAATAATATTTATATGATACATAATGTTCCAGAATATGAGCCACAAATACATCAAACCGAATCCTGTTCTTGGAAGCTTAACGTGTTTGACTATATTATCGTCTGTTGGAGCCTGGGTCTACTATGGGGATTCATTGGGAAGTTTACATCAACAAACATCGGAGGAAGAGCACAAAGAGATGGAGAAGTGGTCATCGCAGTTGCAAGACCGGTCACATAAAGATTTTAATCCTTTTACTTGGAACCATACACCTGATGAGTTTGGTTATAAAAAATAAAATCTTTCATTAAATATATGAAGATATCTTTTCTAGTTCCTAGCACAACCAATAAAAGAGATTGGACGTGTGTTCAAGAAACATATCTGTTTCAAATATTATTCAATGGATTAGAAAGATATCCTCCAAATGGAATGGATATTACTGTTTATGTTGGTTACAATGATGATGATCCAATCTATTCAAATGATGATGAAAGAATGAAATGTGATGCTATCTTCACAAAATTTAAAATTAAATGGATTCCTTTTGATGAATCTTATAAAGGTAAGGTAACCACTATATGGAATGTATTAGGTGAGAAGGCACTTGAAGATGGATTTGAATATTTTAAAGTATTAGGTGATGATATTCAGTTGCCAAAGGATAGGGGTTGGTTAGGATATTTTGTGAATCAATTAAAGAAAAATAATAATATTGGTTTCTCAGCTGGTTTCTCAAATAATAATCAGATACCAACTCAATTTCTAGTTCATGAGAAACATTTAAAAATATTTGGATTTATATATGCCGATGAGATACCAAATTGGGGCTGTGATAACTGGTTGTACGAAGTGTATCCAAAAAAATATCGTGGATGGTATAAACAAATTAATTTACCGAATATGGGCGGTGAGCCACGATATGAGATACAATTTAATCCCAGATTTGTCAATGCCATTGTTAAAAGATATCGTCCAAAATTTAATCGTTTCCTTTCAGAAAAAAATAACTAGGATAAATATAATGCCAAGAAAATATCAAGAACCATTGCCGAAACCAATTGACAGAGTTGTAGAGTCTCTTGAATTCCAATCCGCACAAATAGCAGATCTAATCGACATGATTCAAAATCAGGAGAAAAAAATAAAGGTTCTCGAAATGAAACAAAAGGTTCGTGAGGATCTGGAAAAGGAAAGGGCAGAAGAAAAACCAAAAGGAGGATGGTTTTTTGCATAATACGTTTAAATATCATAAAAAAAATATATAAGATTGTAAAATGGTTATTATCGGGAGAGTTTACAAATTATATAAAAATGGATGTGAATATTCTTACATTGGGAGTACACACTCACCATATATGTCTATAAGGATGTGTCACCACCGCCAGGCTCATAGACGTAAAGAAAAAGATTACAGGGGATTATTTGAAGGTGGTGATCCTAATGTTGAGATATTAGAACAAATTGAATTATCTGATGATAAAAACGATGTTAGTATATTGAGAGCAGCAGAAGAAAAATGGTTTCAACAAACATCGAATTGTATTAATATGCGAAGATGCTACGTATCTCCACAGGAAAAAAAATCAAAACATAGTGTGGCAGTAAAAAAATATCATAACTCTTCTCTTGGTAAAGTATCTTTAAGAAAAGCAGCTCTAAATCATAAATTAAAAAAATATAATAATTTAAAGGTGAGTGATCAAACAATTGATCATGTAAAAAGTGAAATTAAATTTTTAGAAGGATTACAAAAACAAATGAAAATCGAAAGTTTAACACCTGGTGTTAAACCTTATGCTTCTTCTTATAAGGTTTCATAACTAGGATACCTTCATAAGCAGCATCTTCTTCGATAACATTCATTTTAATTAAACCGAAATATGAAACAGCAAATAATAATGAATCATCATCATTAAGTTTTTTTTCTTTCAAACCTTGAACTGCTACCCAGAATTTCTTTTTTATAAATTTTAAATTACAACCATTGCGGAGACCTTCAATGATTATCCTGTTGGCAGAATTTTTTATTGAATTTAAATCATTACTTTCAAACGATGGTAATGATTGAATTAATTTATTATTTAAATAAAAATTAATTGAACCTTGTGGTCCTTCGAATATCATGTTGTTCAATATTAATACTAATTTATTTTTTAAATGCTAAATCAAATTTTACTTTTTTAAACAATGAAAGTATGGAATATTACGAGATCCATTACGATAATTTTCTGAATCTTGTTCATATTTTGATGTATTCCATTTAAGTATATGTTGATATCTTGATTTATGTTCTTCACGAAGAAGTGAAATTAATTGTGGTCTAGTTAATATTTGACGATCATCACCTTGAACAGGAATATTCAAACCACGACCCCATTCTTTTAATTCTTCATAGATATCTTTAATAGATGTATGACATCTTTGTCCAGGATGTAATAATTGTTCAGGTAGCCATTGGTAATTATCATCAAAGAATGTCATTGTGTTAGTAATTTGTTCACCAGTGTAATCAGGTTTTGAATCTTCTGATTCTGTTTCTTCAAATAAAACATCAATGATATTATCCTTTTCATTTTTATTTTTCAAATCAATAATTATTTGTCTTTTCTTTTGAACCTTCAATTGTAATTTTTTAATTTGTTCATCCCTTTCTAGGATCATTTGTTCAAGCTGAGCAAAAGTGTAATCTGTGAAATCCATTTTTAGTTTGTTTAATAGTTATTTAATATTTCTAAAATGTTTTTAAATAGTTTTAGAAATTGTAAAATCAAATTTAGAAATTGTGAATTAATTATAGTTAAGATAAGGAAATATAGAGGATATGATTATTTATCATAAACCTAATTGTCCTATTTCTTTATCAGAATATGTATCATGAACCCAACGTTCCCAATCATTAGCACTACACCAATTATCTAATGATTTCCTTCTAACATCTTTAAGTATGTCTCTTAATCTTTCAGATGTCCTTTTTGTTTCTTCATTGTATGCTCTATTTCTTGCGATATCTTCATTAGCTCTTGCGATAGTTGACCAAGCCTTGTGCTGTTCTTCATCTCTTTCATTTTGTTCTTCATCACGTTTAATCCAAAATTGTTCAGATTCTTCTTCCTTTTGATTTAATTGTTTTTCTTTTTCATCTAATTTTTGTTTCATTTTATAAATTTGAACCATTGAATAAGCAATAGTTCCTGTTCCATATGTTCCACTTTTTAATTGTTTTAATACCTGTGATCTTGTTGATGCACTAGCTGTTGGATAACATTCTTTATGAATATCTACCAAATCTACCAATTGCGAATCATCAAAATCAGACATGTTAATTAATATTAATTATTCTTTAAATAATTTATTTTTATTAAAGAATCATAAAAAAACATTGAAAGGGGTTTATCTGTTTTTTTGTCGCTTATCAAGGGAGCATTTTTAGGGTCTAAACATTTTTTATTATAGTAAGCAACTGTAAACATTATAATGTTTATGATTATTAAACATTTTACCACTTTTTGGAGAAAGTAGAAATATAAAAGTATTTTTGTAGAAATATCCTCTATAGAAAGGTTTGTAAAAACCAAATCATGAAAAATAGCCGAAATCTTTAATAATTCTAAAATTTCTGTTTTTAATGGTCTGTTCTGGTGTCAACAAATGTTTAGACCTCAAAAATGCTCCCTTGATAAGCGACAAAAAATTGACATTAACATTTTTTTGAATATCCTGATAAATCCTTTAAATGATTCATAATTTTGATATAATCATTCTCTGGAATTTTCAATTTGTTATCATAGATAATTTCGCTGATTGATAGCAAATGTAATTGTTCTTTTGATTTAGATTTGACTAATCTAGTAGGTTTAGAAGATATCTTTTTAAATTTTGAATTACGTTCAAGACAATCATTTAAATAATTGCAATAGGATTGATTTCTGTCCATTTGAATAAGATATCAAATATTTAATTTTTGGAATTAGAACTAAAATCGAAAACATCAGATTCTTTAACTTCTTTGTTTTTTTTAAGGGAACCCTCTACATCGATGACATTTCCTACTAAATTTATTTTTCCAACTGTTGCTCTTCCCGTGTCAACAACACCTGTTTTGATTTTCAATTTTTTAGGTCTAGATTTTGATTTTGATTTTTTAGAAGATATCTTTTTAGGCATCACTATTTATAATTTTAATAAATTAAATTATTTTGATTGGTCATATTATAAATAATGAGTTTAATAATTACCTCTTCGTTGGAGTCAAGTAATCTAAATGAACCTTATCAGTATAGAAATAACATAAGGAATCCATTAACAATTAAAAAGAATTCTCAAATAGCTGTTGAATCAGTTAAAATTGAAAGATCAGATTTATTAGATTATGCCAATCCTGTTAAAACATTTTTTTGGTTTGGTGAAAGATTAGAAACGAATGCTTCTTATGATGAAGCCATATCATATATTATCCCTGAAAGAAATACTATAAAAAATTCATTATCACCATTAGATTTTGCAGAAGAATTTCAAAATAATGTGTTGAAACCGGCATTTTCATTACATCCTGAAATCAAATCGAATTCTAGTATTACTATGAAAGCTGTTTATGATTCTGGAAAATTGTCTGGATTTGAATACAAGATTCCTCAATTTGCTAACCCTGATGCTTCATCAATTATTCCCCCTGATGATACACCACTTCAATTTACACTCGGATCTGCATCATATAGTGGTGGTGAGATTGAAGCAACATCTGATAATACACATGTTCAGTTACAACCAAATGGTGACCAAGGTGGTCCATTATCTCTACATAATGGTTCCCTAACCTTTTCATCAATTACTGTTAATGATACATTTGTATGTGGTTTAGCAAGACCAATTGTTGATGATGATGATGGTGACCCATTTGAATCTTTTTCAGGATTTGAACCTCCTCTTGGTTTAGGTGATTTAGATACAGATTTTTATGATTATGCTGTTGAAATAACAGATGCTGGTGGTATCCGTGCCTATCACTCTGTTCCTCATATTCAACCAGGAGCAGGAACTAATCAACAAGAACCTACACAGTTAGGATTGAGAGAAATCATTTACTATCAAAAAAATAATGGATCATTCAATGCTAATAATGGATCGAATTCATCCTTTGCCACAGGTACTCCAATCCCATCTGCATCTCTTGGTGATATTACATTTGAAGCAGTAGGTGAAAAAATGAAGATATCTGTATCAGGTAAAACACTCGTAGAAGTTGTTAAAGTCAATGCTTCAACAAAAGATCAAATACCAAAACCTATTGGACAAACGTGTTGGAAGATGTATCCTACTGTTACCTTGGCAACTGAAAGTGATAGTTGTAATATAACAAATTATACTACCAGAACAAGTACAGATCTCCATGATAATGATCCTACAAATAATTGGGTTTCGAAATGTTTATTTCAACATAATGGATACACAGTGAATGATGATGGAACAATTACAGATTTTACAGAAGAACCTGCTTGGCTCAATGCCCAAGAATGGCCAAAAACAATTGATTTCAAGGATTGTTACCAACCATACCAACCACTAGATGATACTTTACCAGGTTCTTTTTATCGTGGTGATACCGTCAGAGATTACAAAGGTCTTCAAAATAATAATATTCAAGATTATGAAAATATTTTTATTATGGGACAATCTGATAGATATGTCAAGGCACCTTCCTATGTAAATGATCCTAATTCGGCTAAAACATTAGGTTTCACTAATTTATCAATTAATTCTGATTCAGGTATGATACACACTGGTGGTTACCACGGGGCATCCTTTGTTTCCGCATCAAGACCAATAACCACATCGGCTCAATCAACATTTGTAAGAGTTCCAACCCTCACTCATGAAACATATAATTTTTTCACAGGTAATCCTTCGAAAATATTATTCCAATTACCAAAGTTTGATAATACAGGTAATGAGTCCGGTGCCTTATATTATCAAAACAATGATAAATCATTTATTGATTTAAATAATACCACTGATATTAGAGTCACTGATTTAGATGTTCACTTTGTTAGAAAGAATGAAAAATTTGCCACAGATCTAACAGGTTCATCAGAAGTTGTCTTTGTAATTAGAGAGAAACCATCTATGTAAAATCAAAATCTTCTTGATCTTGCTCCCAACGTCTTACAAACATTAATAAATTAACATCCCATTCTTCTCCATTACAAAATGTTTCAGCATAAAAATCAAATTCATCCAATAATAGTTTTTTGAATATGATTGTTCTCATCTGTTTTTTTTTCATATACCTTTCCTTTTTGTATGTATTAAATATTTTCAATTGTAAATCCAAAGGAAGTTCTTTATAGATATCCATAATCTATCTTTTAATCTATCTTTTTAAATTTTTTTATTTTCCTTATTATAACGAACATAATGAGTAATGTGCTTCCGATAATAAAAATGCCTGCGAAAGAACCTGAACCAGCACCAGAACCTATGCTAGAAAATCCTGATGGTGATAAAGATTTAATTGATAAAATT
>Ga0181389_1000771_pt1 | contig 12951 bp, 9 predicted proteins | sample 12SPOviralmetaG_FD_130121 | JGI IMG/M metagenome (GOLD analysis project Ga0181389, IMG submission 130121) | Marine viral communities from the oligotrophic San Pedro Time Series (SPOT) site, San Pedro Channel, CA, USA - 12 SPOT_SRF_2010-06-29 | ecosystem: Environmental > Aquatic > Marine > Strait...
GGTTTATTTCATAAAAAACCGCCCCCAGTAAAAGAAGCCCCACCACCAGCCCCAGTAAGTAGTGTAGGTGGTAATTTGAAGGATAGTCTAAGTGGTATGGGGGCAGGGATATTTTAGATATTTTTTATAGTTTATTATAATAATGACAACATTAGGTATTTTGATCCCATTGTGTAGTAGGAATCAAAAGTGGATAAATGTTTTAGACATAGATTTTTTTAATAATTTTTTGCCATATTTTTATTCAACAATAAGTAATAATTTTAATTATAGATTTTATTTTGCTATTGATGAAAATGATAAATTTTTAAATGATAATAGAGAAGATATAGAGAAGTGCTTGAATGCAGAAGACAAAATAATTATTGCCCCTAAAAAATATAATGGTAATCCGTATGGGATTTGGAATCTGTTGTTAGAAGAAGCTATAGATGAATGTGAATACTTCTATCAATGTGGCTCAGATATTCAGCATATAACAAAAAACTGGGATCAATATTTTGTAAATGTTTTAAAAAAAAATAATAATGTTGGTATAACTGGTGGTGTAGACAAAAGGTTTTGGTTAGAAAGAATATTTAGATCACAAAATGGTATATTAGAAAATGTATTTTTTCATAAGACACACTATAAAATTTTTAAAAGATTTATGAATCCTAAATTTAAGGCTTGGTTTGGTGATGACTATATAAGTCAAGTATATAGAGAAGTAGACTCTACATTTATATCATCAAATCATTTATATCAAAATGCTAATAGAGTTGGTGGCGACAATGGTAGTAATAGATATGATCCGAATCTTGAAATGCAAAAAACTTGGCAACAAACTGCTAAAGAAGATAGTAAGTTTATTAAAGAATATATTAAAGTATTAAAGTAATATGTTTGGTATTTATATCCCTGCCAATAGTGCATTTTTTATTCATCTACAAGGACTATTATATTCAATGAAAGGACATTTAAATGAAGACTATATAGTAAAAATTTTAGATAATGGTTTAAGTAATAATCAAATAAATTTTATTAAAAATAATTTTCATTTTATAAAGATTGAAATAACGCCTAAAAAAACCTATGCCCCTAAAGATATAAGTGCATATAAATTTAAGATAGATGCTATTCAGATGATGATTGAAGATAATTATGAATTTGCTATGAATATGGATTGCAAGAATCATTTGAAAATAAATTTAGCCCAAATAATGGACGAAGTCAAAGAAAAAAAAGTTTTATGTAATATTAGTGGTTTGCACTACGAACATCAGTTGACTCATGAAATTAGTTTAAAAACTATGGGTGTTTATGAAAATGAAGAAATAAAAAATACATATCAACTACAAGCTGGTAATATAGTCTATCATATCCCACAAGCATTAGATATTATGAAAGAAATAGTAAGATATGGCAACGACCAGTTAGCACTCTATCCGCCAGGTAGTAATTTAAGTAATCATAGACAAGACCAATCAATCTGTAGTGTAGTATTAAAAAAATTTAATATAAAACCTACACACACATATTATGCATCTATACACAATACTATTGCTAAAGACATATAATCAAGTAAATGAAATAATCAGTAAATTAAAAAAAAAAAAAAAATATGTTTATTTATTTTATAAAAATGGACCCAAGCAATCAGCAAATGCCAGAAGCCCCAAGTGGACCAAATACAAATACACAAGGCACAAATAATCCAAAACTACAGAGTGTAAATTTTGTTACTATTTTGCCAGAAGGTAAGACAAGTGGATATAAGCCAGAACAGCAAGTAGATTTTAAGATTGATCCAATTCAATTCCCATATATTGATGGTAAGCAATCATATTTATTATTGAATGTTGAACCAACAGGCACATTCACTAATGCTGGTGCCACAGCAAATGTGCCTCTAATGTTTGTGCCAAATGAAGGTGCAAATTCATTAGTCAATAGACTCAGTTTAAGAGTAAATGATGGCACTGGTAAAATCATTGAAGATAGAGAATCATATAATCAATACAATGGTTTAATGAACGCCTATAGTCACGACTCAAATGTTTTCCCAGCCCTTGCAAAAGTTGAAGCCGTAAGTGGTAGAACATCAGACCCAATCAATAGAACTATTGATAATATCAATAATACATATTTCTATCCACTTCCAGATACAGCAACTACTGCCAACACTGCCACTCTTGGTAATACACTCTTAGCACAGAATTCATTTGTAATCCCAATCCAGCTTGGTTTATTTTCAGCATTCGGTAATCAGCATCACGCTGTGCCAAATATGGATATTGGTGGTTGCCATCTCACATATTATTTAGAGAAAGCCAACAGATGCCTACAGACTCTTTGCCATAAGTTTTATAATACTCAGACAGTCAACACAGTAGACGTCAATGTAGAAGATGCCAGAGAATTCACATCATCAGTAAATATTGAATTTACTAGCACAACAGAATTTAATGTAAAGAAAGCAGAATGTGATTGCGACCTATCAATCAATGATGTGCCTTGGGACATCAATATGGTTGCCTGGCGTAAAGGTATGCCATTAAAACTTGGCTCAAATAATGCAGTTGCATTAGTAGACAAAGTTGAGATTGCTGGTAGTTTAATTAAAGTAACATTAGACCAAGCAATAGGGACAGTAGGCGATGATACTATTGCCCCAGATTCAATAAGTAAGAGAGACTACAATATTTCAAAGATTGAATTAAGAGTATTAAATACTATGCCAGACCAGGCAACAATGAAAGACATTAGAAGATCAGTAATGAGAGGCATCAATTTTAATTCAACACAATTATATAAAATTTCTACAGCTAGTGCATTAAAGAATGCAGTTATAGATATTCCAGAATCATTAACAAAATGTCTATCTATTATGGCCGTGCCTTGTCAGCAGTCAGCCTTAGAAAGTGTTGATAGTGCATCATCGTATGCCTATCCAAGACCAGATAGTATTATAAATAATAATACAAATGACTACACATATCAGTGGCAAGTAAGACAAATTTTAATCCCCAACTTAGCAGTCAAGACAGATAAATCAGTTGATAGTGATAATAACAATGTAATATTTTTCAATCAGCAGTTGATGGCTCAAAGACCTATGTATGACGTAAGATCATTAGCAGACCATAAATTAAATGCAACAACAAATAACTTAGACCTTAATCTTCCATATTTCTTCCCACTTCTACTTGCCCCAATGGGATCATCATTTGATTTAATTGATTCAGCCCCACAACTCAGAGTAGAGAATGTAGACAGTGCAACAACTACAGCTAAATTATATTTCGTCTATGTCAATCACGTAAGAATGATTAAAGGCAGTGAGGCTGGTATAGATGTAGAGTTTTAATTAGATTTTTTTAATATTTTATTTATTTATATGTCATCTATTGCAAAAAAAGGCAGACCAAAGGGTAGTAAAAATAAGCCAAAACAAGTAATCAATGTAGGCCAACAACCAAATAATCCGCAGATTCAACAACAATTTGCTGGTGCTTTGAATGCAAAAAATGTAGGTGTTGATAAAATAATTTTAAATGTAAATGGTGGTAATTCAGAATTAGTAACTAATAGAAATGCTATATTAAAATATTCATTAAAACAGCCAGTGATGTTAGAAACTGGCGATGTAATAACTTGCGTAAATGCATTTGTAGAAGAAAAAGGATTGGCAGAAAATACTATTTCATTTGAAGAAGATGTAGAAGCAGAGATGAGATTTATGTATTATAAGCAAGGGGATTGTGGCGATGAGTTGACAACTATGAAGGATATAGGATTTGTTGCATATCCAAAATTATTTCCAGATTCATTCACTACTACAGCTTCTGTAGGCACTGGTGATGATAAAGTAGATAGAGGGGCATTGGTAGGTAATTATTTAGGACCACCCCAGCTATATGAAAATTTAGTTGGTGATTTGGGACCCAATATGAATTTTTCTGGTGTCAATTATGGTGTAGCACAAGGTAGTGAAACTTCAGATGAAAAAAATATAACAACTGGGTGTAATGGTAATTATTATTATTTGATGGAGACAGTAAGATATAATAAAAGTGTAGGGACTACAACAAGAGAATTTTCTGGTGAAGGACAAAATTTTTTAAGGCCAGTGTATGGTAGTAAAACAGTTAAAATAACTGCAGGTAATTATAGTGTGGATAGTTTAGCAAATATTATTTCATCACAATTAAATGGTAGTTTAGGACAAGGTAATAATTCATTTAGTGATGCACTACTTGATAAATTATATAATACAAATGGTGTAAATAAAAATAATTTTTTTAGAACTACGCCATATTTTAAAGATATAGATTCAACAGTTGACTCAACTCAAAGTGATATAATAGGGACTACTGGTGAAAGAAATGGATTTGAAAGATCAGTAGATGGATTTGTAAAGCAAATTAACTATTCAGATTCATCATATTATGAATCTTGGGCTATGCAAAATATGTTTGCATTTAACGACCCAGCAGATAGACTACAGGCAACTGGCGAAGAGGCAAAATTTCCTAATAATGAAACAACTTTTAAAAAAACAAGTGGATTCAATGGCAATCCCCCAGAATATACAACACTATTAGCACCTAATACATTAGCAAGTGATGGCTCAAACCACAATCATTTTTATTTAAATAGAAAAGCGATGGGTGCATTATTTGAAAATGAAAATAATCAATTTTATAGTTTGGCTGGACTAAAGAATAATTCAGAGAATCCAGACAATTTATTTTTCCCACCATTTGTAGATAATATATTGTATAATACAGTAGATTTAGATCATGGATATATTCCAACTGTTACTACAAATGCAGCTATTCCAGGTAATCCCTATCAGAACCTTAGAAGATTTGTAGGTGGGCCAGTTGCTTTGAATTGCCAAATGATATGGCCTATAAAGGCATTGACCTATCCAGGCGATGGATCATTAGATATGCAAAGACAAAAATTTGCAGGGACTAGTGTAGCACAATTGACATTTGGTGATGCAGTAAGTAATAGATTTGCTCTATCAAATTTTCATGAATTTTTAAAATTGCCAAACTTAGATGCGGCAGGGACAACTACAACTGGTTTTGGCGGACAACAAGCAACTAAATTTAATAATCCATATTATAACGACCTATCAAATGGTGGTGCATCAACAAATATAAATACAGCTACAGCAGATGCAGCAGCGACAGTCTATCCAGTAGATTCAACAAGTGGTGTTGCAATAAATAACTTTGATTTTGCATTAGTAAAAAATACACAAGTTTATAAAGATTTAGTGACAGAAATTCAAAGTATAGATGGTGCTACGGCTCCATTGCAACAACTGCTACATAAAGAAAAACTTATTTTTGATCTATTTACAAAACCATTTGATAAATTTTTTGCAACTTCAGATGACGCACAAAATGCTTGGACCAAATCATTATGGTTTAGGTTAGGATTTTCCTACAATCAATTAGGTAATATAAGTAATAGACTTGAATCATTTGTGCCGCCAGGTGGCACAGGTGCAGAAAAAAAAACAATGAAACAAAAAGGTATTATAACTCACAATGCATTTGATTTTTCTAAGATTGTGTCATCAGATGGTTTAGGACTTGGCAATCCAACAATAGACTCTGGGACCCCAATGCAAAATTTTAGATTGACATCATATTTTCCAGGCACAGATTTGCCAAGTAATTTAGGCACAAGTGGTAATAATATTCATATATTAGGGGATTCAAAACCTATTTCGGCAGAAAACTTGCCATCATTAAATGCTGGTAAGTCATATTTAATTATAGAAAGTGATTTAATAAAACCAAATTATAAAGATACAAAAGCAAACCTTGGTAATCTATTGGCAATAATGAGTAAAGAAAATGCAACAAATGATACTATATTTGGTGCAGACCCTATAGATTTCACAGTGACAGAACCAAGACTTCTATCAGATATAACTATATATATTAAGAATCCAGATGGCACATTAGCCGCAGATGATGTTGTAGGTAAAAATAATGGATTTATTATTCAGATTGCGAAGGCGATTCCAGTGCAGAAACTTCCGTCTGTAGAAATTTAATATGTTTTTTTGTTTTAAAATGTTTAGCTCTAGAATTATATGTATAGCAACCCCCACATTCACAAACATATGGCTCGTGTAGTCTATCATAGTGTATATCCTTGTAAAGTTTATTTTGTAATATAACTTTCTCTATATTCATTAGTTTATAAATTTGATTGTTTAATTTAATCCTATCTCTGTGTCTATTGTAATAAGATTCCATATAAATATATATAAAGATTTTTTTCTAAGTAAAATATATACATATTATGAATAAAGACTATTTAAAAAAGTTTTATGGATTTTCTGTTGAAGATTTTGATGATTTTCACAAGAAAGCCTATCCACACGCACACACTAGAACTCATAAATCATTTATGCAATCATTAAAAAGAATTGAAAAAATTTATGAAAAACCTTTGAATGAATTGAATCTAAGCTACTTAGATGATCCCAAAGAAACATTTAATAAATTCAAAGAAACAGATTTTAGTCATCAAACCAATATAACAACATTTTGCATGCTTCTCAAAATGCTAAAACTGTTGTGTGTGCCAGTAAGTGAATATAATAAATTTCAAAATATTTTAAATTTAGAAGCAAAGAAAAACCAAATAAATAGAGAAGAAGATTTAAAAGACAAACTTGGATTTATGCCAAATTTTAATGATATAAGAGATTTATTAAGACAAAAGATTGATGATATAAATCAGACTACATCATTTAACGATGTTAGAAATTTATTGATATTGTCTATGATGATACTTAGTGTGCCTTTAAAATTATTGCAATATACAAAAATGACAATAAATTTTGTCAACTCAGATAGTAACTATATAAAAAATTTTTTGTTAGAAGATATAAATGGTAATTATTTTGTAAAAAGTGGTGATATTTCTATTAAAATAAATGACAAACATTTAATAAAATTGATAAAGCTATGGATAAATGAATATAACCAAACAAAGCATTTTTTCATTCAAACAGAAAACTCTAAGACTGGGATGAATAACAAACAAATAGGACTTGCATTAACTATAGCAAGTAAGCAATACATTGGTGAAACTCTATCAAATGCAGATATAAGATCATTATATATGAAAAATCTAATGGACTTAGACCCATCGTTTAAAGAGAAGATTCAAATAAGTGCATTGCTAGGATACAAAAATAACAATACATTAGAGTTGCATAAAGTGTAAGTAAGCGTAGCAATCCAAATAAATTTATTTTTTTAATATTTTTTTATAATATAAAATGTCTAAAAATACTCAATCAGTAATTTTAAATTTAAATCAGAACTATGCAAATAGTAAAGCCCATAACTATTTTCAACCAGTTTCTCAACAATTAGAAATAAATAAAAATGCAGAAGTGGCATTATATGGTGCATCTATCAAACGCCAACCTATTTTTATTGATAAAGACAAAAGTAATAATACATTTAATTTTGATATTGACCCAGCAGTTTTTCCAGATAATAGACAAATAAATTTGGCATCAACTACTGCGACGCATGTTTTAGACGATACAAGGTTGCCTAAGGCAGCTATTGATGAATTCGGACAAGGATTTGAAATAAAATCTGGTGCATTTTCAATTCAAGAATTCGGTGAAACACTAGTAAATAATGTAAATTATAATATAACAGATTTAGTCAACGGACAAGCCCTACTTGCAAATAAAGATGATTCAGCATTGACTGTAGATTCCCTAAATATAGTAAAACAATTTCCCTATGGCTATACATTTGAAAACGATAAGCCAGATGATTTTTATTTAGGATTTCAAGGGATGCCCTATCAAGGCTCTGGCACAGATCCTAAGATTTCTCAGTTAGGTGAATTAAATAACTCACAATCTGGTGTCTCAGATAATACAGAAGCCGCTGGATCAACTGGTGCCTTAGAATTATTATATGATGAAGAACAAAATCAAAATACAAATGGTTGTAGAAGAATAACAGCAAATGTAGCAATAGCAACAACAGATTATAAATCATTTTCAGAGATTCATTTTGCCCCACTATTCCCTCTATTCCGTCAACAAAAAGATTTAGACTCAGTGTCTACAGCAGGACAGAATGAATCATATTTTGAATTCAATATTGATACAGACCCAGCAGCGACAGACCAACAAACAGATTTTATTGTAGGATTCACAAATACATTTTTGCAATCTGGTTGGGCGGATACATCTGTGCCAGCTACAACAACACTATTCCCAGATGTTGTAAATATTCCACAATCATTTTTAGGTGTTAGAGTAGAACAAACAATTGCATCATCAACAATACAAAGTTGTAGTGCAGAAATATATTTAGCAAATAAAATAACAAACTATCAAGAATATTTAAGACACATGACTAGACTATCAGAAGTATGGCAAGATGGTTGTAGTAGAGTTGCTAAGATTGATTTAAATATAGGACTAAGTGATGTAGGTAAAATGGGATTCAGATTTTATGCAGTAGATAATCAATATAATTATTTCAAAGGCCAAGAAACACAACAACAAGGTGGCAGTAATCCAACTGGTATAAATGGTGATAATAGAGTCTATCCAAGAGTTTATGGTTTTCAGTTTTATGTAAGACCAGAACCAGGATCAAGAGATATTGTTTATGATAGTAAGCAAGATAATATATATATTCCATCATATTATATTGAAGATGGCTTCTGTTATAATGCAGCTAGAAGTCAAAGAAACGCTCTTGAAAGATGTAATCTAGGTTTTCAGCCATATTTATTTGTAAATAAATTGGCGGCAGGTGATGGTATAAATTGTCCTAGAGGTAATTATATAGCCCAACACGATAATAGCCAGAATGAAGTTGTATATAGATATGGTTGTAACTATTTTAAATATGAGAGTAATAACAGAGATTTACTAAATGTTTTAGGGCTTCCTAAAGAAAAATCAGTGCAAAGAGAAATTGCAAATGCCCCATCAGCCACAAAGTATTCAACAGGTTTAGAAAAAAGATTTGATATAAATGCATATCCAGAGTTTAAGAAACTTGCTGGTAATACTAAATTATATACAGACAATATACAATATAATATTGAAGTCAATTTGCCTATAAGATGCTATAATACTATTGAACCAAAAGCAAATGCATCAGCGACAGTGCCAGGCCAAAAGAGAACAATTTTATATAAGACAGAACCAGTAGTTGAAGGTGAAGTGCAAGGTATAGATCAATATTATTTAGAGAATAATATTGTGCCAAACACATTAAAATTTTTAACACTAAATAATAGTGCAAAATTAAATATAAATGAACTAAATATTCAAATACGTAGAAACAAGACAAATGAATTGGCTACAGAGTTAGAAGATGCATCTGTAGAATTATTGATAAAAAGTGAATAAAAAGAAAAATTAAAATGTTTTTTTATTTTATAAAATGAGTTTAGATTTAAATGACTATTTTTCTCTTGGTTTAGAATCTACAAATCAGCCTATTGAAAATGCTGGTATGATAAATGTTTTTAGAACGCCTGTTGACACTAGCTCAGCAAATTTAAATAGAATAACATTCAAATTTCCAAAGACTGGTATGTTGACTGCGGATTCAATGGTGACACTACAACCAATCCTTAATAATTCATCATTAGTCCAAAGTGATTTGACCCCAAATTTTGTCAATGGTGTCATTGGTGCAATTAAAAGAACTAGAATCCTTGTTGATAATAAAGTCCTTGTTGATTTAGAAAGACCAGGTTTAGCAGAAAATGTAAAATTATATTCAAGAAATACACAAGTAGAACTTGCCGAAAAAGAGTATAAATTATTAGGCAATCAGTTTAGAACTAAAATAAATACAGATGGCACAGAAGATTTTGATGTTGCCGAAACTAGATGCCATTTAAATCAAAATGTCCCAGCAAATATTGCTATAAGTAAAAACATTATTTTGCATCAAGCATCATCAAAAGTCTATGGTATTAAATTAAAACATCTAGGTGCAGATTTCTTAGAGGCCGCCGCATTGCCAGTATTTTTATTAGGCCAAAGAGAGATGATTTTAGAACTTGAATTTTTTGCCGATTGTAGAGAATATGTAGCACAGCCTTCTGGTGCTGGATTTAATGCCCCAGATGTAAGAATCAACTTAGCAAATGCCGAACTAGTAACAACTCATGTAATGTTGCCACCAGATGTTGAAGCAAGAGAAATAGCCGCTTCTGCTAGACAACCAGTGTCCTATCCATTGCTTGATAATTATGTTATTAAAGGTGTAGTTGACCCAAGCACTGTTGCACTCAATAATACAAAGAATGAAACATATAGACTAAATATTCAAAATAGAGAAGTGCATAATATATTATTAGCTTCTGTAAATAATGCCCCAGGTGCTAAAAGAATTGTAGCAAACCAGGCAGCCAGAGGTTTAGGTGATGAAAGTCTACAATTAAAAATAAATGGTTTAAATTTATTTGATAGACCTATCACATCACAGCCACTCATCTATCAGTTGACTACATATTCAGAAGATGGTAGAACATTAAAAGTCCCACTCAATGCTTGGAATGTGACAGATAAATCATTAAATAATTATAGTCAGAATACAGACCTATTATACTTAGACTACAGAGGTGAATTTCATTATTTAAAAGTTGATTTTTCTAATGGTAATGCTGGTGTGTTTGGAAGTGGAACTGTAATGAAAACTGCCGCAGAAATTGACTACAAGATCACTCCAAGAACAAATACAAGTCCAAATCAAAGAGTAACTATGGATATGTTTTTCTATGTAACTATTTCAAAACTTATGTCTATCGGTGCAAATCAAATAAATATTAGTTATTAGTTATTTTATATTTTTTAAATTATTTTATTATATTATTATGGCATCAAAATCTAGGTATTTTTCAGCCTATCCTACTATAAATCAAGGATATTTGTCTGGTGGCACAGGTAGAGACAAAAAATCCTATACATTTGAAGATATTGTTAGTCCTACAAAAGACTCATCTACAACAAATGTAATTATTCAACCAAATATAAATCATAATGTTTTTTCAAAAATAAATTCAGCATCTGTAGAAGAATTAACGCCTATTCAAACACAAAATTTTAATGTCATTAGAGTAAGTGTAGACACAAACTATTTTGGTTTTAATAATATAAGTGATGAATTATTTATTGATGTGCTACAAGGCCACAGCCCAGACAATATGGCAGTTAGTTATACAACGCCTATTGAAACAATGTCAACATTTTTTAGGTCCTATCCAGTAAAAAATAATTTTTGTAATATTCAATTTCGTAATGAAACATCGTCAAATATCCATTTAGATTGTGATGTAACTCTTAGTAAGTTTTCACAATTCAATCCTCCTAGTCAATTGGGTGATCTTGTAGATTTCAAAGAGATGACAAATTTAAGTAGACTTGCTAATGAATATTATGATGATGTGTCAAGAAATCTATATGAGAATGCAGATATAAATAATTCAAATGGTTTTTTTAAAAATAATATAACTCAAACACAGATTATAGCACCAGTAACTATATTAGAAAATACTGCAAATGTATATACAGAAGTATTCGGTGTTAGTGATAGTGCATTGGATGGATTTGAAATGGTAGTAAGCGGCCAAACAGATATTGTCCCATCTGGTAGAATAAAAAATGGTATACAAATAACTGGCACTACAAACGGCACAGCATCTATCAATAGATATAAATACATTGATACAATAGAGTTGCCACAAATAAATACTGGTAATATAACTATTCAAAAGAATGGCACTAGTGATATTGTAGCATTCATCCCAGCAGATAATGGAAGTTTAAGTAGTCCAATAACATATATAAATAAAATAGAAGAAGGTGTTTTAAAAGAAGTAAGAGTAGCTGGTTTAACTAGTATTCAAAATGGCTCTATTGAAGTTAGATTGAATCAAGGTAATAATACTAAGACTATATGGCAAACTGGTGTGTTAGATGGTGATATAAGAAATGTATGGCAACCAGACTATAAGTTGCCAAGTGATTCAACTGTTTATGCTATAGTAAGAGATGTAGATACTACAACACACTTGGGGCAAAGACTTGATGTAAGTCTAAAAGTTTTGAAATATAAAATTAAGCCAGTAGGCAGTCTCTCTAGCTAAGTCTCGTTATAAGATTTATTTTTATTTAGTAATTTATTATAATGTCTATAATAAATAATTATTTTGAATTGAAAGAAAGGATTCATAGCAAAGGATCGTTGAGTGTAATAAGGCTAGGTAATGTTGAAATGACAAGTTTATTGCAGAAAGAAGGCATCTACGATCAAATGTTTTCAAATGCTGGGTTTTATTGTAATGATGATAAAAAATTAAATGAAATATATTTGCAATGGAAAAATGCCTATGTGAGTGCAATATATAATTGTGATTTAATGTTAGATGTAGTGACATGCTCTAGTTTTCAAATACAAGGTGATTTAATGAATAAATTAAATATATGGAAGCCATCACTTGCCTATATTGAAGACCCAAGATGGTGGATTGAAAATATTATTATGGAATATGAAGGCACTATTGGTATTGTTAGTTATTTTAAAAAAGATATTGAAAAACAACTAAAGGTGTTGAATAAAGTCTGGAATAAAAAATTAAATAAAAAATTTATAATTGTAAAATCAGAGAATAGCATTAGAGGCAACTATCCGCATAATAATTGGACCGAAACATTTAATGATTTAAAAAAAAGAGTATTAAAAGAAAAAGAACCAGATTTATGGCTAGTCTCTTGTGGGTGCTATGGTGTGCCATTATGTGATGAAATAGCTACTAACCGTAAGAAGGCTATATATGTTGGCGGATTGCTACAATTATTTTTTGGTTTAAAAGGTAAGAGATGGGACCAGAGGCAAGATGTAATAAGATCATATAACGAACATTGGA
>Ga0181389_1000777_pt1 | contig 12927 bp, 25 predicted proteins | sample 12SPOviralmetaG_FD_130121 | JGI IMG/M metagenome (GOLD analysis project Ga0181389, IMG submission 130121) | Marine viral communities from the oligotrophic San Pedro Time Series (SPOT) site, San Pedro Channel, CA, USA - 12 SPOT_SRF_2010-06-29 | ecosystem: Environmental > Aquatic > Marine > Strait...
TAAAGAATACCTGCGTCAGGGTACGTAAATAACCCTATACAATCAATATCAAGTGTGGATACACAATGGAAACCTTTATACCATAAGTCAAAGTGGCTTTAGATATGAGCATAAGCAGCCAAATAACAAGCCCGCCAACGACAGATTGTTTGAATCCGATTGATTCGCATTTAGGTTATTCTATCTGTCGAGATTACTATATTTGTGGTATGAATGAAGAAATGTGTATCAATTGTCAAAAGGTGATTGAATGAGTTATATCAAGTTAAGTCATTTAGACACATCATTCCCTGATTATGATTTTGTATGGAATTTAGTTGATAGTATTATTACTGCTGACCCTTCTAGTGCTGTTAGATTACTTGTTTGTCGTAGTTCAGTAACTTCACAGCACGTTTTCAATGCTATTAAAAAATATAAATACAATAAACATTATTTTATTGATATTGAGTGTTCTTTAGATAGTGATGACCGTGAAAGACTTGAAATTGTAATAACTAAGAATTTTGAGGTGATTGAATGAAGTGGGTTATGTGTAATGCAAGAGATGGTGGGTCTCAAAAACCAACGGTGTACATCGGTGATTTATGCCTTAAAGTATGGGGTAGCAAAGGTCAATGGCTTTTCACTCTTAGTCGTAATTGGCTTTATTCATCATACACCCTTCACCAAGAAGATAATTTTGATACTCAAAAAGAAGCCAAAGAAGCGGCTGAAAGATGGTTCTCAGAATGGGTCATAGAACAGTTTCGGTCAAAGGGGGCGGAAGTTGAACCTGAATGGTACACAAGATTACAGCAGGTGATTGAATGAGTAATTGTGTATATTTTTTTAATATTAAGTGTGTTGATTGTGTGGGGTTTGGTCATCCTATTTGTAAAAATTGTAAGGTGATTGAATGAAGTGTTCAAAGTGTAAAGAAGAAATATTACAATACAGCAATTATTGGGGTTTTTGTGACTGTGCTGCTTGGAAATTAGTGAGGTGTGATTGAATGATTGATATGTCTAAAGTTAGAGTTTTTCGTACAAAAAGAAATCAAGACTATTGGGCTTGTACTTATGAAATGGTAAACAGAGCAATTAGATTAGATTGGGTAGAATATGTTGAGGTGATTGAATGAATAACCATTGCCTATGTTGGAGAACCCAACTTGAAAGAGATATGATGGTTGATGGTTCAGGACGTTGTAAACATTGTGAAAGGGTGATTCTTAGATGAGTGATACTAAATTAACTAAAAGACACTTAATTCATTTTATTGAAAGTATTGAAAGAGAAGATAATTACACCTTACGTAAATTATTTCCCGAAAGGTTGGGTAAAGAGAAATGGGATAATATACATGGGTCTACACAATCTTTCAGAAAACCCGGAAAAAACCAACTTGATGGTGCTAAAAAGTCTTTTGAGTTTTTATTAAGAAAGTTTGAACAAATGGGGTTTGAATAAAATGTCTGATAAGAAAATAAGAGACTTAGAAAAAAGAGTTAAAGATTTAGAGCGTAAACTTGAGTTTTTCATAAACTCATTTAACTTATCAACGGGTGATAGAATAGCCGATTTAAACGAGAGAGTACGTCAGGCTATGCAACTTATCGCAGATGAACAACAAGTCTCTCTATTCTCTTTATTTGACCCAAAGGAGCGATTCAAATGAATGAAGTAGGTTATGCATTTTGGAATAATGAAAACACATTTTGGATTATTGATTCTGTTGAAGAAGAAAAATCTTACATTGGATTTTTAGAAATTGACTTATGCTGTGAAAATGCTGATTTATCTATTGAAAATCATATTACATCTAAAATATCTATGGAATCTCTTGGTGAATATTTATCTGAATTAGATGTCATTCATTTATGGAATCTTGAAACGAATGGTAGAACTACAATAACCAAAAGGAGCGAATAATATGACTTACTGTACCAACCCCGACCACAAACCCGGACAATGGCGCGATGGCTTAGTCCGTTGGAAATGTTGCTACAATTGTAAAATAAAATGGATAGTTAAAGAATGATATATAAGTGGTATCCGTTGGTGAAAAATTATGGTCAAGCCCACATTGAAGCAGCAAGAGAGAGCAAGAACGAGAATAAGACAATTAATAGCCTCTAAACCTACTACAAAGACCCGTACACAAGAGAAAATACGACTAGGTAAGAAACTAGGTTATTCAGGTAAAGACTCCAATATCGCTCGTTCTGTTGATAGATTAATTACAAGAGATAGAGATTCATCCTCAGCCCGTAATTTATCGGATGTTAAACAAGTAAAAGCAATAGATAGGGCGTGGTATTCGCGAACTAGAAATATTGATTTTATTTTAGAGAGAAATCAATCATTATCTGTTCTACCTTATGTCCCTGCAATCTTAACTTATGATGATTTTATAGATAATGACAGAAATGTTTGGACCACAAGAAACGTCCCTAGAGTTTTATTTAGAGATAAGACAGGTGTAGTTTTTGGAGACATATATGTGATTTTTACAGATAAAGGTCAAGAACTTTCAAATGAACGATGGATACATTCACAATATTTATCAAAAATACCTCTTGCGGCTACTTTTGGATATTTAGAAAATAAAAACGACTTATATTATTTATTCAATCAAAGATTAGAAATATTATTTCAAAGGGCTGGTGATTCTGTCACTAATACAATTATCTTTAAGGAATCAGAACTAACAACTGAGGAAAAAAGTACACTAACTAGACCTCTATCTTTATTCATTGGAGATTATTTACCGGGTAGAAGAGAAGACAGAGAGATGATATAATGAAAGTAAAGAAACATTTTATTCGTAGAGCATCACTAAAAGAAAAGAAACCTTCTCTTAGATTCGCATTCGATATAGAAACCGACGGATTAGACGCACGTAAGTGTGTTCTTGCATGTTTACAAAACATTGACACAGGCGAGCAGTACACCTTTTACACTTTCCAAGAAGTACGAAATTTCCTTTACGAACAAAGGAATAATTTAATTTTAGCAACAGGAAATGAACAGGAAAAGGTAATTGTTTTCGCTCATAACGGTTGGAAATATGATTTTTTAGGTCTATGGAGTGTTGACGAAATCAAGCAAGCGGAAAAGATTGACAGGAAAGGTCGTATCTTAGTTTGCACAATTGATGGAATCGAATGTAGAGATTACAAATCCCTCGTTGCTGAACCATTATCCAAAATAGGAGAAGCCTTAGGTTATCCAAAAGGAATCACACCAATGAAATTCAAACTAGGTACAGTTTCTCAAGAAGGTATCACAGATGAAGACATAAAATATTGTCTTCAAGATGTGGAAATATTATCAAAAGCGGTTTTATCTTTAGAGAGAACTTTTCAGCAATGGTGTAATTCTCCTGTACCCTTAGAATTACCTCTTACAACGGCTTCTATGGCTTACAAAGTGTGGTCTGCTAGGTTTTGGCCTGAACACTGGTTTTTCATAAACAAGAAGGGTAAAAGAATGGACATAGCATTTTGTCACCCTAAGTTTAATGACAGTTTACAGGAAGCGTATTTTGGTGGTAGAGTTCAAGTAATCTGTGAACCTATGGAAGTTCAAGAAAATGTCATTAGTATTGATAGAAATTCTATGTTCCCTGCTGAAATGAAAAGTCAAATATTCCCTGATATGAAAAGATGTCATACCATATTATCAACTCGTTCTAATTTACTAAATATTATTGCTTCTGAAAACCTTGTATGTTGGGCCGATATTGAATTAGATGGTGAAGGACTTCCGGCATTTTTACCTTCTACTGATGCTTTAGGTCGTCGGAATTGGACTAACAATCAATTTTCAGGTTGGTTAGCAGAGCCAGAAATAAAACACGCCTTAGAATTAGGTTATCAAATAAAAAATATTAGAACCTTGCACTATGCACATACAATCAGACCGTTTGAAGGATTTGTAGAACATTTCTATAATCTTCGTACAGAGATGAAAAAGAATAACGACCCTTCCCAACTTTGGATAAAATTAATTCTCAATAGTCTCTATGGACGTTATGCAATGCGTGAAATTGCATTGAGGATTGATAATGACGAAGAGATTGAAGAGATTATGCTTTCAGAAGATGCGATAAATTATGAGTTGAATTATTATGATGGTACTAATCGAGAAATGCCTTTCTTAATTTCTCCAACTGAATTAGTCAAGAAACCATCATCAACTTGGTTCGGTTTTGCAGCCTTCACAACATCCTACGCTCGCGTATCTCTAAACAAGGCTATTCTAGCCTGTAAAGGTGCGGCTTGCTACTGTGACACCGATTCTGTATTCTTCAAGGCTCAGATGCTCCCAGAGGTACTAAAACAGGTAAAATTAGGAACTGCATTAGGTGAATGGGGTTATGAGGTTGAAACTCCTACTAATTTCATTGCATATGAACCAAAAGCATATGTCTTTATTGATGACATAGGAAATAAAATAAAAATCCGCCACAAGGGTGTAAGTACAAACGATGCAGCAGGGAATTTACTACCTGATGCGGGAGATTTAACAAAGGAGCAAATATCAAGGAATGTAGTACAATTTAGAACTTCAATGAGAAGAGGTTTAGAGTTAGGCTCTCACAATGTAACAATAAAGAAGTCTCAAAGACATTACGGGAAAGATTCACCATTTAGGAGATGGAAAAAATGAATGATATTAATACTAGTCAACTTCAAAGTTATAATGTCAGAATGTTAAAACCACCTTTTTTATGTGTTGTTTGTAAGAAAAAATCTGCTAATATAACTACGATAGATTTGAGATGTTGTTTAAATTGTTTTTGGGAGTGTAGGAAAAAATGACAAAGAAAAAAGTTAGAGCGGTAGAAATGAGATTACAAGCGGAAAAAAGTTTAGTTGAATGTGGTCATTTAACTTTATCAGAATTAGCCTATGAAACTTCTCAACGATGTCGTTTCCAAGTTGGTCGTGAACAGTTAGCCTGTATTCTTAGAGGCCATGAAAGAATAAAAAAGAGAAGGGGTTATCATCGTAATCATCAACTTAACAGAACCATATATTACGTTGAGTAAATATCATAAAGGAAACCCGTGTGGATACAATCGTGGGTATTAGTTCCGACGAGGTAGTTCTCGATTTATGCGATAACATTCTTTCAGGGATGGCTGCTTCTTCGCGCAAATTAATGGACAGGCTCATTGTCTTAGGATTTACACCGAAGGGACAAATACCCACACTAATATTCGCTTGTTTCCTATTTGTTTACAACTATAACGAAGCGAGAAAAGACTCTACAATTTCTGAGGCTTTGGAAATCTCAAAAGCAGAAACTTTTTCAAATCCAATACTTCAAAAGTTCTTTGCTGCTATGTCAGCACAAACAGTAAACGGGGCGATTGTAAAATGATTGAACATTCATACACAGTAGACCCTATTCTATTCCCTTACATAATGTGGGAAGGTGAATAAAATGAGTGAAGAAGAAATAAAAGAAGAAAAGAAGTTTAACATAGTATATCAGAATGATGACGTAGTAATTGCTTTTAGAGTTAAAGAGGAAGAAGAATGACTGAAATTGAAGAGATAGTACGAAATCATAAAAGTGGTATTGTACCTTATCATGTAGCCTTAGATGAATTAGTTCATCGAGGGATGATTCAAGAGGAAGCGCACGTATTACTTTTCCCACCAATAGGAGAAGGTGATTTTAACCCTCAAATTCCCTTTGACCCTACTGATATAATGCAGATAGAAATTAAAAATAATTTAGGAGATGAAGAAGAATGACTGATGATTTAACAAGAGAAATAGAAACCGAAAATGGAACTCGCTGGTTATCCAGTGATGGTAAAGAATACAAAAGTCGTTCAGGTGCATGGAAACGCTCTAAGAAACTTTTAGAAGATGTTGAAGAACCTGAAATAAAAGAAGTAGAACCTCAAGAGACTGTTGACGATTCTCAACCAGTTTGGGCTTCATTTGATTATGGAGACATCGTTGATGAAACAGCACCAACAGAAACAGTTCCAACAGTTTTGAAAACTATCAAACCTGCTGCTACTGCAAAAGGGAAACTATCTAAGAAAGAAGCGGCGGCTAAAAAGGAAATGAATAAATCTATTCTAACCGTTGGTTATCGTACAGGCGACCACCTCATGACTTCATACAGACGTGCCATGCTTGAAGACCCTAAAGCAGAACCTATAACACATTCCGATGCTGATTATAACTGGATAAGTGAAGTTACTAACGAAGCCTTAGAAGATTCAGGCGTTTCCGTCGGTGACATGGTTGGAACTGGGACAATTGCCGTCGTGGCAAATGCTCATTGGTTTGGTCTACCTTTGTATAAGATACATCAAGAAAGTGAAAAGAGCCCGTTTAAGGGTAAGGTTGGTGGCGCTTTCGGTAGATTCTTGAGAAGATTACCTATTATTGGCAAAAGAATTAAGGCTAAGGAAGAGACTCAATTATTTGAGGTAGGTGAAAAACGTGATTGATTTTATTAGCGGTTTCTTTTCTTGGGGATTCCCTAAGAATGAAGAAGATATTAAAAGACTAGACAAACTCTCAACAGAAGAGGAATAGTCGTGTCGATGCTTGATGATTTATACAGACCTGACTATAAGTCAAAACTCACAAGTCAGATTGTCGGCCGTCCGGGTAGCGGAAAATCTTATTTTTTGAAACATACAATTACTGAATTTCTAAAAAGAAATAACGACCCTAATTATCGTATGATTTATGTTTGTCCTAAGCATGAGATGTTACTTTCAGATAAGAAAGAACATCAACCTATTGGAGTAGATAAATTAGAAAAACATTTGAGAAAGAATAGGTTCGCTTGTGTATATCCTGATATTGATTATATTGACGCAGAAGCAGATTACATAATTGATTTAACTTTCGCCATTGAAAAATCTAATCCTGATTTTAGTGCTACTATAATAATTGATGATTCACAGACATTTATTGAAAGTCGTAAATCAACTACCACATCATTTAGAAGACTTGCATTGACGGGTAGAAGTCGAGGTATCCGTTATGTTGCGGTGGCTCACTCAATTATCTATCAAAAAGATTTGGAAGGTTCTACCTCTTATATTATCATGTTTAATTTACCTTTCAAGCAACATTGGTCGGATTCCATAAAAAGATATGGTTTTGACCCTCAACCATATGTTGAACAATTAGCAAATACACCATATTCTTACTGCTGGTATGATGTTACTACAACAAAGGCCACTCTTCATCAACCACTAGACCTTTAAATTCTTTACAGTGTTTACAATACCAACCAACACTCTTTCTAGGAATACTAGATGTTAACCTGTCATCTCCCTCATCTCTAATCCTTGCCTCTGCTCTTAGCATAGGTTTGTCACAGCATCTAGGTTTCTTCATAATTTCTGTTAGAATATCTACCGTATATCAAACTATGTATCCATTAGTTTCAAACCTATTAAATACGGTACGAGTAAAACCACGCTTCATGATTATACAGCCAATGATGCAGGGAATCAGCCTATCAGCAACTGTCGTCTTCGTGACTGCCATATCAAATGGACTTAGCACGTACCTCCTTGGAGGAGCGACTTTAGAAGAGAAAATTGAAGGGAGGCTGAACTAAGATGGTCGGATTACTACCAAAATTAACAGGTGATTCTCTTCTTTCTTATTTCGCGTTTGCTGCTGGAATTACAGTAGGAAGTGCTCTATTACAACCCGTTGGGGACAAATTGCAAGAAGCAATTAGTAAAAACTGAGGTGATTAAGTATGAGTTTAAGATATACATTAGTTGAAACTTCAACAGTAAACATTCCGGGCGCAGCAGGTGCAACCTACAACGCTGGATTTAACGTACCGGGCGGTGCGGTGGACGAAATTATCGTTCGTATTCAAGGTACTATGAATGCTGTGGGAGACTTAGCGTCTGACATGGGTTCAGTTATAGCGGCTCTCCGTGTGGTTCTAAACGGAGAAACCTTCTTCGACTTTAGAAATAACTTCGGTACGGCAGCCACAACAGGAGCGAGTTCAACCTCTGTTTTCATGAATGCAATGGGAGCAGGTCGTTCTCAAGAAGTAAACTCTTCAACAACTGTTAGAGATTATTACCTACGCATACCCGTAGGGCGCAACATCGCTGCTGGTATCTCACGATTAGAGTACACAATTCAATACTCTGCTCTTGGTGGTGCTTTCACTGGTGCTTCTATCGAATGGTGGATGCGCTACAACCCAGCAATGCAGAACACTGTAACTATCGGTGCTGCAACTTCTTACCTTACGGCTGGTGCTGCTGGTGGAGTTACAGAACAAGTAGTTGTTCGAGTACCTCAGAATGTACCCGGAGTTCTTGCTGGCGTCATGATTCAGGGCGGGAGTGCGGCAGATGTGATGACATCGGCACGTGTTATCTCACAATCTGATTACAGTATTGACACAGATTATTGGAGAATGCTTGGTGGAGATTTGAGAAACGGAATTTTGTTCGCTCAACCTGCGGCTGCTGTTGCTAACGGACTTTTGACATTCAGTCAGAAATCATTAGGAAACTTATTCGTACCGCTATTCAATCTGTCACTTGACGATGACCTACGGATGCAAATTACAACAACTGCGGCAGAAACTTTTACCTTCACACCAGTAATAGTTTCAAGCATAGTTGGACAACCACAACCTGCGGCTGTACAAACACTGGCTGCACCTACATCAGTAAGCAAGGCAATCCTGTCTGTTTCTGATGTACAAGCATAAGTAAATAAAAACGTAAAAAGTTGATGCATATGTCGGGAAGGATTCTACGAGCAACCCTCGATGAGAATCTCCCGACTATGCTCAACGTAACTAACGTGACTAATGGTAAACTGCTGTTAAAAAATGCAGGTGCTAACGATATACACATAGGTTATGATAGGTCAGATGTGTTACTAGCAACTGGCGTAAATTACTTTGTAATCGAAGCCGGTGTAACTTACATCTTTGACCAATCTAACGGGGTTGGATTCCTTTCACAGAATACAGGACTTTGGTTCGCTGCTCAAGGTGGAGCAAGTGAAATTCAAATATGGGTTGCTAACCAATCGTGATTAATATGCCTAGTAGATACCGTGATAGAAAAGGTAGATTTGTTAAGAAAAGACGTGGTGCAAAAAGAGAGTCATTCTCTTCTAAAACATCTCAAAGATTTTACAAATTAAAGAGGAGATAATATGTCAGGTCCAGTACAACCACCATTAACAGTCGAAACAATTAATGGTGCTACCGTAGGGCGACCGATTACAAAAATTAAGGTTACTAATGGTACGCTTGCTGTATCAGGTTCAACCGCTACGTTAACCATAAGTGGTGGTGGTGGTGGGTCCGGTACGGTTACAAGTGTAGGTAGTTCTCAAGCATTTATTACAATAACAAACCCTACAACAACACCAAGTATCTCTATCGGGAATGCGTCAGGGGCGGCTACTGGTGTATTAACCGCCGCTAATTTCAATACTTTTGACGCTAAACAAGACGCTATTACTCTAACTACTACGGGCACATCAGGAGCGGCTAGTTTCGCGGGTGGTACTTTGAATATCCCTCAATATTCCGGTACTACTGGTACTGTTACGGGTACTGGTACATCAGGTCAAGTTTCATACTGGGATGGTACAAGTTCTCAAACTGGTTCAGCGAATTTAACTTTTGATGGGACTAATTTAAGTGTTGGTGGTTATGTAGAAGTTGGTACTAAAGTTACTACACCTTCGGGTACGGCTTTAACACTTGAACCCGGTGGGGCTTCAAGTGGTTCAATTGCTATTGCTGACGGTGCTAATGGACAGATAAGTTTGAATCCTAATGGTACTGGAACAGTTAAGATAGATGGGGTTGAAATAGATAATTCGGCTATCGCTACGAATTATGTTTTGAAAGCGACTTCGGCTACTTCTGCGGGTTGGTCTCCTGAAAGTGGTGGTGGTGGTGGTAGTGGAACAGTTACTTCAATTACTCCGGTTGCTGATAGTGGAACAGGTACAGCAATTACAACTAGTGGAACTTTAACTTTTACTGGTGGAACTAATATTACAACTTCTGTTACTGGTACAACAGTTACTATTAATTCTAGTGCTGGTGGTGCTATTGATGGTTCGGGTACTGTCGGAACAATTCCAGTTTTTGTTACTGATACTGTCACTTTAGGTGATTCGAGATTAGTACAGAACGGTACTACCGAGATGATATATAGCGCAAGTGGTGGAGCGGCTTTTAGTGTTAAAGCAAATGACGGTAACGAACCTAGTTTGAAAATGCTAACAAGTACAAGCGCAGGTCTTAGATTTGAATTAACTGATGCAAACACAATAACTTTGAAGAAAGAAGGAACAAATACTCTTAGGTTTAGAAGTGATGAAACTGCTTTTACTATTTTTGATGATACTTCCTCAACTGATGGAATATTTAGTGCCACATACTCGACTGGTGCAATTAAAATAAATAATGCTTATACCTTACCTACCGCAGTACCCACGGTTAACGGTCAAGTATTAACGGGTCAGACCGATGGGTCAACAGCATGGGCGGCGACTAGTGGTAGTGGTACAGTTACTTCAATTACTGCAACCGCACCATTAACAGGGGGTGCAATAACAACAAGTGGTAGTATTGGTATTCCAGTTAGTACGGCACTCGCTGACGGGTATTTATCAAGTACAGATTTTACTACTTTTAATGATAAACAAGATGCTTTAATTCTTACAACTACGGGTTCATCAGGCGCGGCGAGTTTAGTAGGTTCAACTTTGAACATTCCTCAATATTCCGGCGGTGGTGGTGTAACTTTCCCATTAGAAGGGAGTGATGGAACTAAGACAGCACCTACTTATTCATTCTCAAATGCGACTAATATGGGTATGTATAAAGCAGCAGGTTTAGTCGCTTTAAGACTTGCAGTTGGCGGTACTGATGTGCTTGAAATCCAAAAAAATGGTACATCTACTGAGTTTAGAGTTGGTGATGGTGGTGAAGCAAGAATAACTTCAAATGGAAATTATGATTTACTTCTTCAAACGGATGACGGTAGTAATTCAGGAACTATAAAAATAAATCACGGTGTTAATTCGAATATTGACATAACTCCTAACGGCGATGGATATATACTTCTTGATAATTTAAAGTGGCCTACTTCAGATGGTACTAACGGTCAAGTATTAACAACTGACGGGAGTGGTGGTTTAACTTTCCAAAGTGGTGGTAGTTCATCAGATTATGGTGTTTTCTTTGGTTCGGACCAATCGTACTTTCAAGCGTCTTATGACCAATGGCAAATAAGTAATATGGTTCCTTTTCAAGTAATTGGGGAAAACGCGACTAATATTGCTACTAATTATGCACAAATGTATAAACCTTTTATCGCTCCTAAAACTGGTGAAGTTACAGAATTAATTATTAGAATCGCTACATTAAATGGAAGTGCTTTAAATGGGTTTGTCTCTATCTATAATTCAAACTCTGACGGTATGCCAAGTACTTTGATAGGTTATGCAACTTTTGACTTAAACTCCACAACTGGTGAAATATCTCAAAATACTTTTAGTACAGCAATTAATTTAACTAAAGGAAGTGGATATTATCTTTCTTGGTCAGATAGTCAAGGTAGTGCGGTTGCTAGAACTTATAGAGTTCAAACTCATAAACCGGGAGCAGATAATGCAACTTCTCACTTTTCATATTGTAATCAAATTGACAATCTTAACGGTGAGTATATCCTTAATTTTAGTACAAGTACAACACCCGATTCACCCGCAGGTACTTCAAATTATAATAGTGGGGCTTACGGTTTTCCTACAATTAATATGGTGATGTAAAATGATAATCAATAGAAAAAGAATAAAATATTCGGGTACTGAAATTATTAGTGAATCTTTTATTGAAGTAAGTTGGGAACATCTCAGAAGTCAAAGAAATAAAGAACTTAAAAACTCAGACTGGCGGTTTATGTCGGACCAAACACCTTCTCAAGAATGGATAGATTACAGACAATTCTTAAGAGATTTACCTCAACAATTTACCGAAGCAAATGAAGCGGCGGATGCGTGGAATGAATATAATGTACCGGAGTGATAACATGACTGTTAAAGAGAATCTCACTCGTATTATTCGACTAGAAGATGATGTAGAAGAAATGAAAGAAAGAGTTTACAATTTAGAAACTAATCATCTTGAATTAATAACAAAATTAGATACAATAGCGAGAGTTGGTAAAATTATTGCCATGATGGTCGCTGCAACATTAGGGTTCGATTTAGGTTTGGAGGGTATGATATGAGTGAAGAAACTGTAATAGCATTATTAGTTATCGCCTTTATAGTAATGAGGAATTAAGTATGCCATTCGTAAAGATTGGACGAAATACTTATCGTTCCCCATCAGGTAGGAAGTTTACAAGAAAGCAAGTGCGAAGGTACTATGCAACACGCGGGAAGTGGAAATAATGCCAGTAAAGAAAACGAAAAGCGGCTGGAAAGTCGTAAGTTATGTAACAGGAAAGACACTAAAAACAACGTATAAGACGAAAAAACAAGCGGAAGTAGCCGCTAAAACTTCTAAGAGAAGAAGTCGTAGAAAAAGAAGTACAGGCTCAAAAAGGGCTAAGAAATCAAGGGGGTTTTATTGATGGCTAAGAAAAAATCAATTTTATTGGATGTAAGTCCGTTTCCATTTTCTAAAGAATATATTAGTAAATCTAAAAAAGAAAAAGATAAACAAACCGGAAATAGGTTCAAGTCAAAAACTAGAGTTACAAAAACTGATAGTTTCTTTAGATTATTTTGGGATTATTAGGTGAATTAAATGGGAATTTTAGATACATACAGTAACTCAAACTTCGGTAAATCCTCGTCAATAGGTGGCGGTGGTAGTTTTGGATATACTACAATTGGACAAGTTGTAGATGCATATAATCAAAATAAAATTA
>Ga0181389_1000782_pt1 | contig 12872 bp, 5 predicted proteins | sample 12SPOviralmetaG_FD_130121 | JGI IMG/M metagenome (GOLD analysis project Ga0181389, IMG submission 130121) | Marine viral communities from the oligotrophic San Pedro Time Series (SPOT) site, San Pedro Channel, CA, USA - 12 SPOT_SRF_2010-06-29 | ecosystem: Environmental > Aquatic > Marine > Strait...
ACCTTTTTGTCCTTTAGGTCCAACATTACCTTGTGGTCCTTGTGGTCCTTTAGGTCCAACATTACCTTGAGGTCCCTGTGCTCCAGTTTGACCTTTTTGTCCTTTAGGTCCAGTTGCACCTTGTGGTCCTTGTGGTCCTACATTACCTTGTGGTCCCTGAGCACCTGTAGTACCTTTTTGTCCTTTTGGTCCAACGTTACCTTGTGGTCCTTGATTACCTTGTGGTCCTTGTGCACCTTGAGGTCCTTTAGCACCTGTATCACCTAAAGCTCCTTTTTGTCCTTTATTACCTTGTCCACCTTGTGCACCTGTACTACCTTTAGGTCCTTGAGCACCTGTATTACCTTGTGGTCCTACATTACCTTGTGGTCCCTGAGCACCTGTAGTACCTTTCTGTCCTTTAGGTCCTACGTTACCTTGTGGTCCTTGATTACCTTGTGGTCCTTGAGCTCCTGTTTGACCTTTCTGTCCTTTAGGCCCTTGAGCACCTTGATTACCCTGTGGTCCTTGTGCTCCAGTTGAACCTTTAGGTCCTTGTGCACCTGTACCACCTGTTGATCCTTTAGGTCCTACATTACCTTGTGAACCAGTTTGTCCTTTTTGTCCTTTATTACCTTGAGCACCTGTTTGACCTTTTTGTCCTTTAGGTCCAGTTGCACCTTGTGGTCCAACGTTACCTTGAGCACCTTGTGGTCCAACATTACCCTGTGGTCCTTGAGCACCTTGAGGTCCTTTAGCACCGGTTTGACCTTTTTGTCCTTTATTACCTTGTGCTCCAGTATTACCTTGTCCACCTTGAGCACCTTGAGCTCCTTTTTGTCCTTTTGGACCAGTTGGTCCTGTATCTCCTTTATCACCTGTTACTTGGAATGATAATATTACATCATCTGAATTTGAGAATATTAATCCATCTGCTGATTGTGCTTCAGCATCTATTGTTAAGTTATACCAAGCATTTGTATCTTGACCAGCTACGTTTGTAATCTGGAATAATATAAAGTCGTTAGTATTTGATTTTTCGGATATTCTAACGTGACCTTGAATTGTTGAAGTTGAATCACTAATAGTAGTCATAAATGCTACAATACTATTTCCGCCATCATCTGTAGCGTCAATATACATTCTTGTAGAATTCTTTTGATCTGGTGTTACATTTAATCTTACTTTACCTGTACCTGGATCTGAAGCTGCAGTACTTGAATCAAACGTATAATCAAATGAAGCACCTCCAAAATTACCTTCTGGTCCTTGTTGACCTTTTTGTCCTTTAGGTCCTTGTGCACCTTGAGCTCCTGTTTGTCCTTTTTGTCCTTTAGGTCCTTGTGCACCTTGAGGTCCTTGTGGTCCAACGTTACCTTGATTACCCTGAGCACCTTGTGGTCCTTTTGTTCCTGTTTGACCTTTTTGTCCTTTATTACCTTGTCCACCTTGATTACCTTGAGCACCCTGAGGTCCTTTTGTTCCTGTACTACCTTTTGGTCCTGTATCACCTTGTGGTCCAACATTACCTTGTGGTCCTTGTGCTCCAGTTTGTCCTTTTTGTCCTTTAGGTCCTACATTACCTTGTGAACCAGTTGATCCTTTAGGTCCTACATTACCTTGAGGTCCTACTTCACCTTTTGTACCTTTAGGTCCAGTTGCACCTTGGTTTCCTTGGTTACCCTGTGGTCCTTGAGCTCCTGTTTGACCTTTCTGTCCTTTGTTACCTTGAGCACCTTGAGGTCCTTGTGGTCCAACGTTACCTTGTGGTCCCTGAGCACCAGTTTGACCTTTAGGTCCTTGAGCACCTGTACCACCTGTACTACCTTTAGGCCCTTGAGCACCTGTATTACCTTGATCTCCAGTTTGGCCTTTTTGTCCTTTATTACCTTGAGAACCAGTACTACCCTTAGGTCCTACATTACCTTGATTACCTTGTGGTCCTTGAGGTCCTGTTGCTCCAGTTTGTCCTTTCTGTCCTTTTGGTCCTTGTGGTCCTACGTTACCTTGTGGTCCTTGAGCACCTGTATCACCTTTAGGTCCAGCTACACCTTGTGAACCTGTAGAACCTTTAGTACCTGTTTGTCCTTTTTGTCCTTTGTTACCTTGTGCACCTTGAGGTCCTGTTGCACCTGTGCTACCTTTAGGTCCTTGTGCACCTTGTGGTCCAACATTACCTTGAGGTCCCTGTGCTCCAGTTTGACCTTTCTGTCCTTTAGGTCCTGTATCACCAAGAGATCCTTTATTACCTTGAGGTCCAGTATCTCCTATTTGTCCTTTTTGTCCTTTTGGTCCTTGTGCTCCAACATTACCTTGAGGTCCTTGAGGTCCAGTTGCACCTGTTTGACCTTTTTGACCTTTAGGTCCAACGTTACCTTGTGGTCCTTGGTTACCTTGAGCACCCTGAGGTCCTGTTGCTCCAGTTTGTCCTTTTTGCCCTTTTGGTCCTGTAGCACCTTGAGGTCCTTGTGGTCCTAAAGTACCTTTTGTTCCTGTTTGACCTTTTTGACCTTTAGGTCCTATATCACCTTGAGGTCCAGTTGCTCCAGTTTGACCTTTCTGTCCTTTAGGTCCTTGAGCACCAGTATTACCTTGAGCACCTGTTGAACCTTTAGGTCCTTGTGCACCTTGTGGTCCAACGTTACCTTGTGGTCCTTGAGCTCCTGTTTGACCTTTCTGTCCTTTATTACCTTGTTCACCTTTTGGTCCTACATTACCTTGTGGTCCTTGAGCACCTTGTGGTCCTACAGGTCCTACATCACCTTGAGGTCCAATTTGACCTTTTTGTCCTTTTGTTCCTGTACTACCTTTTGGTCCTTGAGCACCTTGTGGTCCAACATTACCTTGAGGTCCTTGAGGTCCTGTTTGTCCTTTTTGACCCTTATTACCTTGGTCACCTGTTGTGCCTTTTTGTCCTTTATTACCTTGTCCACCTTGATTACCTTGAGCACCTGTTGAACCTTTAGGTCCAGTAGGTCCTGTTAAGCTTAAATTCGTTCTATATTTTATATTACCTGAAGTATCTGATACTAATATTCTTGTTTCTGATGTACCTACTCCTAATGAATTAACATGTAAGTTACTACCTGTTAAAGATGTGGAAGCTATAATATTACTTGCTGTAACAAATGAATTTGCACCTCCAGCTGTAATGTTTCCAATTACATTAAGGCCTCCTGCTGGGTACCAAAATAATTTATTTTGATTATCTTGATAAAATGTATCATATAAATCTCCTGAAGATGTATCTAGAAAAGGTATTGCGTACGCTTTATTTGGAACTGATCCAGAACCTGTTAAGGGTACAAAATAACTTGCTGCTTTTAACTTATTTAAATCAGCATTACTGCCTGATACAACTACTTTTTTCCAATTGGGCATATCAATAATTTTATTATGGTTGGTTACTCAAAATGAGCCCACTTCCGTTAAGGCCTATAATATAGTTATACATATGTTAATAGTCTTAAATATTAATATTTTACCTTAAAACTTGTAATTTTTCGTGTCCTACTAAAATACTAGGATCAACATTTATTTTATATCCATGTTTACGTAACTTTGTACAAAATAATTCGTCTTCATGTTTTTCAGTACTCATATCGAAATATGGAAATTTTAATTTTTTATACACTTCTATTTGAGTTAACATCCAACCCATTCCACAAAAGTCAGCTTCTATTAGTGAAGGTGAACAACAATTAATATTATCTGTTCTTAATTTACTATCCATCCATTTTCCATCTACTAGACAACTATAATTACTATCTAACATTTTATATACTCCTGATATTACAGGTTTATTATGACTTAATAATCTAAAAAAATCATTAGCTGTAAAATCAATATCAGAATCAATCCACATTACATGAGTAAAATCTATTTCTGATTCTATAATTTTTAAACATATTTCTCTAGCTGTATGAACTACGGGAGTATACCCTGTACTTAACCAAAACTCTATTTTACTATTGGTTAATTCATTAGTTAATGTTGTCCAATTAGTTAAGAATCTAGGAGTAAAGCTGTTACCAGGGATACAGAATGCTACTTTCATAACGACAATATAAAAAAGAATAATTTATTTTCCAAATAATTTTATGGTGGAGTACCGCAAGTTCCTGTTGTAGAAACTTCACCACCACTACCAACTTGAATATAATAAAAATTTAAAGCTGAACCACTTATTTTGTAATAACCTGCATTTAAATAAGCACCAGATGAAAGTGAAGATGAATACATTATACTACCAACTCCAGGGTATGCTCCAGTTGATGAAAATCCTAAATTAGGCATAGCTTGTGAACAAACAGATAAAAAGTTTGAATTGGCACTTATTTTAATTTTAGTTGCACCATTACCACATGCTACAAAAGAATATGTTGAAGCTGTTCCACCAACTGAATTCCAATATAAAGCATGATTATTTCCTCCATATTGATTTTCTGGGGTTTCAGATGTACTAAATACTTTCATAAATCCTGCAGTTGATCCTATACCTGTTAATGCATTATCAAATCTAACTAAAGTATCAGCACTTTTAGTATATAAAAAACTAGCAACAAGTATATTACTAGTACTTGCAGTAAGAGCTCCTGCATAAAACACAGAATGAGATGTTACTGTTTCAGCACAAGCTAAAGCTGATGATGCTACTCTTTTTGATAATGATGCTGTATTATAATAAAATAAATCACAACTAATTAATTCTGTGATTATACTTCCTGTTTCTATTTTACATGAATAACCTCCATTTTCCCCAATAGGGGATTTACCATCTATAAAACCATTATCATAAGAAGCTGAAATGTGAAAATACCCATCTCCTCCATTTGGATAAGCTAAAGTTGTTCCTTCTTCATCTGAATATACTTTTGATGATCCTGATTGTAATGAACCACTAGGAAATGAAATATAAAACTCAGTACTACATGAATTATTATTAGATGAGGCACAAGCAATTTCTGCTGAAGTGAATTTTGAAGTATATTGACCTCCATTAGTACCACAACCACGATATGAATTTTTAGTTAAATAAGAAAATCTATTTACAGCATCCCCTGGTGGGTATGGTGTAATTGAATTAAGTGTTCTAAAAAAGTTATTAGTACTCATTTTTTAGTCTGTCTATTTCTTGTTTCAATTCTTTTATAGCTTGAATACAAACAGCGACTAATTTTTCATAACGAACTCCTTTGTATCCATCTTCCCTATCTTTAACTAATTCAGGGAACACATTTTCTATTTCTTGAGCAATTACTCCGATATCATGTCCTTCAAATGATGAATTTTCATTCCAATCAAATCTAACACCTCTAATTAAATTAAATTTATCTAGTACACTATCTAAAGTAATAATATTATTTTTAAATCTTTCATCTGATGAATAATATGCTGTAATATCTGTTGTTGCATTTATATTTCCTGTTACATTTAAAGTACTACCATCAAATGTCATGTTAGCTTCAGCATTTAATGTGTTTGCCGTTCCATCACCTGTTATTACTTTATTATCAGCATTATTATTAATTGTAGTTGCTGCGCCTGATGGTCCTGTAGGTCCTGGTGCACCTTTAGGTCCTGCTGTTGTTGAAGCTGTTCCTTTTTGACCTTTTGGTCCGTCAGGTCCAGCAACATCAGAGTCAGCACCTTTTTGTCCTTTTTGTCCTTTTTCTCCTTTATTACCTTGATCTCCTTTAAGTCCTTGATCACCTTGAGGTCCAGTAGGTCCTTGAGGTCCTGTAGGTCCTTTTGGTCCTGTAGGTCCCTTTGGTCCAGTAGGTCCTTGAGGTCCTGTTGGTCCTTTTGGTCCAGTAGGTCCTTTTGGTCCTGTAGGTCCTTTTGGTCCTGTAGCACCTTTTTGTCCTTTAGATCCACCATTTCCACCTACAGTAAATCCAATTACATCTTCATCTGTAAAAGCACTTGTTTGACCTGAGTTGGAAACAAAATCAACTGAAATTTGATGTGAAGCTGAACCACCTGATCCTGCCGTTGTAACAGCTGTTACTTGAAATAATATAAATTTAGTTACATCACTAACTTTTGTTAATCTTAATGTAGAATTATTTGTACCTAAATTAGTTAATATATTAGATATATCAATACTAAAAGTATCTGTATTACTTATTTGTATAAAAGTTGTACCTGCATCTGTTGAATTTGTAGCTCCAAGTTTAAATTCTCCAGTTGTTTCTGTACCTGGAATACCGGTATTATATGAATTGTATTCTGAGTTAAAATCAAAACTTAAAGAACCTTTTTGTCCTTTAGGCCCTTGACCACCTGGTCCACCAGTTCCTCCTGTAGGTCCTGTTTGACCTTTTTGTCCTTTTTGGCCTTTTTGTCCTTTAGCTCCTTTAGCACCTGATCCATCTGTTGAACCAATACTCCAGAAATAATTTGTTCCATCGTAATAAACACCTAATACATCTTTTGCTCCTGCTGTTGTAGCAGCTGTATAAGAACTAGCATTTAATACTTCTGATCCTGCTGGTAATGCTACTGTAAAAGGTCCACCAATTGATGCTTGTTGTATTACAATTGCTCCTGTATCTCCAGCTCCAAAATTAGATAATGTTAATGTTGTATTTTCAGTTAATATAGTTTTAGCATTTGAACCCGCATCTAAATCCCAAGCTGTAGAATTACTAGTTGATGTTAGTGTTTGTTGATCGATTGATACTTTACCTGCTTTAACTTCTACATTACCATCTACTGCTTGAATATTACCTCCTGTACTTCTAATTGAACCAGTAATATCAGCATTACCTATAACATTAAATTTTGATCCTACATTTTGTGATCCTATACCTACATGACCAGTACTTCCATCACCAAAAATCATATTTTGGTCATTATCACTTTCAACTCTAAAGTCTACATTAACACTTTTATCATTAAATACAACTTCTGCTGTACCACCACCATTAATTGCTGACATTAAATGTCTTGTTCCTGCTATTATTTCTATTTTATCTTGAGTTCCATCTCGTGAAGCACTAATTGCAGCACTATTATTAGTACCAAATTTAATTTCAACTTGACTACCTGTAATACTTAAATCAGTACCATCAAATAATAATCCACCTTCTGCTGTTAATGTACCATCACCATTTGCTGTTGTAACTCTAGTATCTACATCACTAGCTATAGTAATATTTGCTCCTTTTTGTCCTTTTGGACCATCTGATCCTTTAGGTCCATCACCACCTTTTTGTCCTTTTTGACCTTTAGGTCCTTCTGCTCCTTTTGGTCCTGGTCCTACTTCACCTTTAGGTCCTAGTTGACCTTTTTCACCTTTATTACCTTGTTCACCTTTTGGTCCATCTTGTCCTTTTGGTCCATCAACACCTTTTGTACCTTGAGCTCCTTTTGGTCCATCAACACCTTTTGTACCTTGAGCTCCTTTTGGTCCTTGATCACCTTTTGGTCCTGGTCCTACAGTTCCTTTTTGTCCTTTTTCTCCTTTAGGTCCATCTTCTCCTTTTGGTCCATCAATACCTTTAGGTCCTTGAGCACCTTTTGGTCCATCACTACCTTTTGGTCCATCTGCTCCTTTTTGTCCTTTTGGTCCTTCTACTGTTGAATCGTCTCCTTTTGTACCTTTTTGTCCTTTAGGTCCAGTTGGTCCTGTATCTCCTTTATCACCTTGTATTTGGAAAGAAACAACTATATCATCTGAATCCGCAAATGGGCTAGTTGCTGAAGATGCTTGATTTGTTACTGTTAAATTATACCAAGCATTTGTATCTTGACCTGCTACATTAGTAATTTGGAATAATAGAAAATCATTTGTGTTAAATTTCTCTGATATTCTAACAAAACCTTTTACTGTTGAGCTAACATTAGCAAGTGCTGTCATAAATGAGACAATACTATTACTACTATCATCTTCAGCATCTAAATAAATTGCTGTTGCTGTATTTTGATTTGTTTGGTTTAATTGTAATATACCCGTTCCTGGATCTGAAGGTACACCTGGTACTGTTGTATTAAATGTATAATCAAATGATGCACCACCGAAGTTACCATCTTGTCCTGTTTGACCTTTTTGTCCTTTTGGTCCTTCTACTGATGAGTCAGCACCTTTTTGTCCTTTAGGTCCATCTTGACCTTTTGGTCCATCTGATCCCTTAGGTCCATCACCACCTTTTTGTCCTTTAGGTCCTTCTACTGTTGAATCGTCTCCTTTTGTACCTTTTTGTCCTTTAGGTCCATCTTGTCCTTTTGGTCCATCTGATCCCTTAGGTCCTTGATCACCTTTAGGTCCGTCACTTCCTTTTGGTCCGTCACTACCTTTAGGTCCGTCACTTCCTTTTGGTCCGTCACTACCTTTTGGTCCATCTGCTCCTTTTTGTCCTTTTGGTCCTTCTACTGATGAGTCAGCACCTTTTTGTCCTTTAGGTCCATCTTGACCTTTAGGTCCATCCTGACCTTTTGGTCCATCTTGTCCTTTTGGTCCATCTGATCCCTTAGGTCCATCACCACCTTTTTGTCCTTTTTGTCCTTTAGGTCCACCTGTACCTTTTGGCCCATCACTACCTTTTGGTCCAGTTTGTCCTTTTTCACCTTTAGGTCCTTCTGCTCCTTTTGGTCCTTGGCTACCTTTTGTTCCATCATCTCCTTTAGGTCCTTGAGCACCTTTATCTCCTGATTCTATAAATGAAATAACAATATCAGAATTATTACCAAATGGATTAGCTACACTACTAGCTGTAACACCACCAACACAAGTAATTATATTACTAGTTGGTCCTGATACACTTGTAATTGTAAATGTTATAAATTCAGAATAGTCATTTCTATCTCTAATTGTTAGTATTCCTGGGGAGGATGGAGTTGGTATTACATTACTATTGCTATCTCTATTATCAAATACAATTTGAGTAGCATTATTTGTTTGTAAATTATTTGTTCTTACAAATCCACTTGATGGATCACCTGAAGCTGCTGTACTAAATTGATAATCATAAGAATTAGCTCCATCAGCACCAATTACACCTTTTTGTCCTTTTTCACCTTTTGGTCCTTTAGTACCATCTATTCCTTTTTGTCCTTTTTCTCCTTTATTACCTTGATCTCCTTTAGGTCCTTGATCACCTTGTCCTTTTTGTCCTTTAGGTCCGTCACTACCTTTTGGTCCTTTAGTACCAGTTGGTCCTAAACTACCTTTAGGTCCATCACTACCCTTAGGTCCATCACTACCCTTAGGTCCCTGATCTCCTTTAGTACCATCTATTCCTTTTTGTCCTTTATCTCCTTTAGTACCATCTGTACCTTTAGTACCATCTTGTCCTTTTTGTCCTTTAGGTCCTTCTGTACCTTTTGGTCCTAAAGTACCTTTAGGTCCTATATCACCTTTTGTACCTTTAGGCCCAATTTCACCTTTAGTTCCTTTAGGTCCATCTATTCCTTTAGTACCAAAACTACCTTTTTGTCCTTTAGGACCCTCTGGTCCTTTTGGTCCTGTAGCACCTTTAGATCCTTGATCACCTTTTTGTCCTACAGTTCCCATTACTTGGAATGATAATACTACATCATCTGCATTTGAAAATGGATCAGTTGCTGAGAATCCTTGTTGGTTAATTGTTAAATTCCACCATTCATCAGTTTCTTGTACTGCTAATGCTGTTATTTGAAATAATATAAAATCGTTTGTATTGAATTTTTCAGAAATTCTAACGTAACCTTTTACTGTACCTGTATCTGAGTTAGCTATTGTTGTTAGGAAAGTATTAATGCTTTCACCTTGATCATCTGTTGAATCAATATACATTGCAGTAGCACCTTTTTGTCCTGCTGCTGAACCTGCTAATGAGTTTAATCTTACTTTTCCTGTTCCTGGATCTGCAGCTGCATTATTTACAGCATCAAATGTATAATCGAATGAAGCACCACCAAAATTACCTCCTGGTCCTTTAGTTCCTAATTCACCTTTTTGTCCTTTAGGGCCATCTGTTCCTTTAGGTCCTTGACTACCTTTTGGTCCATCAACACCTTTTGTACCTTGAGTTCCTTTTGGTCCTAATGATCCTTTAGGTCCTTTAGGTCCTGTTTCACCTTGATCACCTTTAGGTCCCATTGTACCTTTTGGTCCATCTTGTCCTTTTGGTCCTTGATCACCTTTAGTACCTTTAGCACCTTGTGGTCCTGTATCTCCTTGCCCTTTTTGACCTTTATTACCTTGTTCACCTTTTGGTCCGTCACTACCTTTTGGTCCATCAACACCTTTTGTTCCATCTTGCCCTTTTGGTCCTTGATCACCTTTTTCTCCTTTTTCTCCCTTAGGTCCTGAGTCTTTATTTACGAATGTTAAATTACCAGAGCCATCAGTTTGTAAAACTTGAGTATTAGAACCATCAGACGTAGGGTATTTTAATCCACTAGCTGTTAGTTCTGTTGATACATTAAGTTTATTAAGTTCAGCATTTGAACCACTAAGAATGATTTCTCTCCAATTTGCCATAGGTAAATTATATGTTTATAAATATTGAGTTACTTTTTCTTATTGTGGTTGTTGTTTGACTTAGCTAATTTATCGTAATGTAAATATATTTTTTGGAGTTTCAAAGTTAAATTAAAAACTTTTTCAACATCCTTTCCGTCAAACTTATGTGAACCAATCACTTCTAAGAGATATAATAACTCTTCTTGAGATAAAGAAGGCAGACCCTTATTGGGATCTGCCTTACCTTTTACTACTTTTCCTGCTTTAAAACTCATTTACCGATAAATTTTTACCGTTATGAGTAAATCCAAATACCACCATCGGTATCTGCAGCATTAGTATCTATATAAATGTTACCTGCTTTTTTATATCTAGCACTATTTGCAGTTGCGTTAGCACCTGGAGTATTATCTGTTCCATTAACTGCTGCTGCAATAAATGCATCTGGTGAAAATACTTCTGTACTTGCGTCAAATGACGAGGTAATACCCCATCTTGTTACTGAATTATCGTAAGCGAATACATCACCGTTTGTTGCAGAGTTTTGTTGAACAACAATACCACCACTACCTGCTGTAGTACTACCAGAATTTAATCTGATAAATTTATCAGCAACATCAAAATCTTCTCTATGTACAAATGAAGCTGTTCCTGTTACTACTAAGTTTCTACCAACTGATAAATCTCTTGTAACTGCTACATCTCCATCAGTATCTCCTAATACTACATTACCTGATGTTACTTTAAAGTTATTTGCATCGAATGAAGCAATACCTTTGTTAGCAGATGAAGCATCCTCACCACTAATAGTAATCGTTTGAGAACCAGCTACTGTATCAATACCTTCGCCTCCTGTTACTGTTAATGTTTGAGTTTTTAATGCTACTGTACCTGTACCTGATTCACCAGCTACGCTTAATGTACTTGCTACACCTGTTAATCCTGCACCATCTCCAACAAATGAACCTGTAAATGAACCAGTTAATTTTGTACCGGCTACCGAACTAGCATTTATAATTGTTCCTGCTAATAATCCTGTTGAAGCAGTAACGTTAGTACCTATAAAACTAGTTGCACCTACTGATGTAATACCTGTTACTGTTGATGCTGTAGTACCTAATGAAATATCACTACTACCTAACATAAAGCCGTCATTGGCTAATTTACTGTTTGGTATAGATTTTACTTGTAGTGTATCACCTGAGATTTCGATTGTAGAATCATCTACTGAAACTGCTAATGCAGTACCACCACCACCTGTTAAACCGTTTCCAGCTACTCCTGTTGCTAATTGAGTTGCTCCAACTCCACCATCTGATATTTTAACTCCACTTGCTCCTACTGTTAATGTAGAACCATCTGCTTGTACTGCTACTGTTGCTGTAGTAGAACCATCATATGTGAAATCTGCTATACCATTACCATCTGTTAAATCTGGTAAATCTGTTGTTCCTGCAAATGCACCTACAAATGAACCACTAAATGAACCTGTCATTTTAGTTCCAGCTACTGTACCTGTTTGTACTACGTTAGTTGCATTAACTGTTGTTCCAGTTATTGTAGTTGCTCCTAATGATGTTAAACCTGCTACTGCTGAAGCGGTTGCACCTAATGTAATATCAGTGCTACCAATCATTAATCCATCATTTACTAAATTAGTATTTGGTACTGATAATGTACCTCCTAATGTGATAGATCCTGAAGTTGTTACAACACCTGATAATGTAAGACCATTAACTGTGCCTGTACCACCTATTGATGTTACTGTTCCAGAACCTAATCCTGAAGCAGCTATACTAATTCCACCTGCTGAGTTTGTTACTGTTATATTTGCGCCACCAGTTAAAGTTGCTAATACTGGATCTCCACCAGTACTACCTATAACTAACTGACCATTGGTAGCTTGGCCTAATGCAGTAATCGCACCAGTTCCACTACCTAAAAGAACACCTCCGTCTGTTAACGTAGAAGCTCCTGTACCACCCGAGCCAACGGGTAATGCTGTATCTAGGGTTAACGCGCTTAAATCCGCTATCGATCCCGATACAATTACTTTTTTCCAAGTTGCCATTGATAAATTGTTTTTTTAGTTAATTAATGTTTTATTATACGTATGCAACCTGAACATTTAAGTTCTATTTTTTAATATTATTTTTTTAATTTACTCCTAAAAATGCTGATTCAGTTGTAAAATATAATCCTCCTAATACAACGGATGGAGGAGTTCCTGAATTATTTGCTCTAAATACTGCTACACCATCACCTTTTACTTCAAATAAACTTTGAGTTGGTGCTGTAGCATTTTTAATTATAAAATTTTCTGCTGATTGAATTAAATTAGCTTGACTACCTGTTAATCCTAACTTACCACTTATCTGCGCTGATCCTGAAAAAGGAAATCCTGACCCTGCTCCTGCAGCAGATGTTAAGCTTGCTATTTGAT
>Ga0181389_1000785_pt1 | contig 12853 bp, 8 predicted proteins | sample 12SPOviralmetaG_FD_130121 | JGI IMG/M metagenome (GOLD analysis project Ga0181389, IMG submission 130121) | Marine viral communities from the oligotrophic San Pedro Time Series (SPOT) site, San Pedro Channel, CA, USA - 12 SPOT_SRF_2010-06-29 | ecosystem: Environmental > Aquatic > Marine > Strait...
ATTGTGCACCAGATGGAGTAATTGGATCAAATAGTGTAAACTGAATAGTCCCCCAAGTTGTTTTACCTTTTACAAAACGTTGAACGTTAATATGATTTAAAGGTACTGTTCCTTGTGATACAGTTACGGCTCCTACACCTTTCATGATGTATGCTGGAAATCCGTCTACGAAAGCTATAAATCTATTCTTTTGTTTTGGCTCGAAAGCTGTGAAAAATATTTCGTTTGGGTTTAATACTGCCATTTTATATGTTTATTTTATTATAAATATTCGGTTTTTTTCTTTTTATGCTGGGAATGTTGCTCCAGTTGGTAACACATTAAAATCAAGTATAATAAATTCAGCTGTTTTAGTTGGTTGTAAGAAAATCTGACCGATTAACTCATTTCTATCTATTACATCCGGTGTATTATTTGTTTCATCCATTACTACTTTAAAAGCATACAATCCTTGTCTTTGTTGAACACTTTCTAAATATGGATTTACTTGTGTTAAAAAGTTTTGTCTAGTTGCAATTGTATTTTGTTCAAATACTAAGTTATCTGCAATTTGAGAAATATATCCTTTAAGTGTTATTAACAATCTACGTACATTAACTCTATCTAAAGCAGTTGCTGCTTTTTGTAATGTTTTTTGTCCAAATACTACAACTCCTTGTTGTGGGAATGTAGCAATTGGGTTTACATTAGCTTCATATAATGTATCTCTATTTGCAGATGTTAGTTTTCTTTCAGCTCTTACTACTGAACCCATTCCACCTCTTGTAATACCTGCTGGTGCAAACCATGGGTCTGAAGAAGCATCTGTAAATGCATATACTCCTGGAATCATTGTAGAAGCTGGTACGTATACTAATAACCCATTGCTTGGATCAATAGTTTGTAACCATGGCCAATATGCTGCGGCATAACTAGAATCTATGGCTGCTGCATTTTGATTTACAGTTGCAATTGCTGTATTGTAAGGAACTAAATCCATTACATAAATTGCATCTCCTCTAGAAATAACCATGTTTTTTATAGCATTACACTGTACAGCATAATTTGAATAATATAAACCTGGAGCTGAAATCACATTGTATTGATATTCGTCCTGATTTGCTAGTAAATTAATTGCATCTGTATAATCTGTTCCAACTAAACCTTGAGTATTTACTGAACTAATGTTTTCATAGAATAAATTTGCACTTGTACTATTTAAATTAGATCCTACTCCTTGATCAAATGAACCTGATCCTAGTATAGGTAAAGATGATGTAAATTCATTTTTTGCTATACCATTATTATCAAAATAATAAGGTGTGTTAGCATTTACTTTTTTTACTCTTATGTAATTAGATACATTTGGATAAGAACCTGATTCTTGTAAATATGTTCCTGAACCATCTCCTGCTACTACAACATTTGAAGTAACATCACCGATTGCTCTTGAAATATAATTTGGAGAGAATGGATCTAAAGAAATATTATTAAATGATTCTAAAATAACTTTTTGGTTATTATTATCATTACCACGTCTAACAAATAATGAAAATACACCTGATGCTGTATTTACAGCTCCAATTTCCCATCTTAAGTTATCAGATGAACCACTTGCTAAAGCTCCATTTGCTAATTCTGTTCCTCCTTGATCTGCTCCTACAGGTGATGTGTTATTCATAATAACCCCTTCAGATAATGTTTCTAATACAAACGCTGTTTGGTTTACAATTGAAGAATCTGTTAAAGTTACTATCATATTAGCCGTTGGAGTACCTATATCTGCTGCAGTGAAAGTTAATACTTCACCTGCTGTATATCCAGCTCCATCTTCAGTTACATTTATTGCAGTTGGTCCAACTAATAAATTATCTGTATCTAAAGTAATGGTTACATCTTTATCACAAGCTACAAATCCTGCCGTTACCATATCTGCTGCAGCAATTGTTAGCACATTTCCTGTAACATATCCTGACCCAGCTGCCACTACTGATACTGCAGTTAAAACACCCGTTGCTCCTTGACCGTCAGTAGTAATAGAAATTGTTGCTCCTGTTCCAACTTGAGTACTTCCACCTGATGTGGTAATAGCGGATGCATCTATTGTAAATGGTCCTGTTACTGCACCTATTGTAGTACCTCCTGATAAAGCACTATCAGCAGTTACATTTTGAAGGGCAATTAAATTTGTTAAATCTCCCATTACTACAGAGAAAGTTGCTCCTTTATTAGGACTAACGTCGGCGGCAGCAACTGTATAAGTACCAGCTGTACCTCCTGTACCATCTGAAGTATAATCTCCTATTATGTCTCCTGCTAAACCAGCACTAGCTGCTTCAACATTATTTTGAATTGTTGTAGATAAAGCCGGGTCAAAAGCACCATTTGTAACTCTTGTTACTAATAAAGAAGTTCCACCTTGGGAAAAATAGTTATTAGCTGCAATTGAAGTTAAATAAGTATAATCTTGTGAACCACTTTCTAAAGTAGCACCAAAAATTGTTTGAAAGGAACTAAAAGAACTAACTAAAGTAGGTTTTTCAACTGGTCCTTTTACTGTTGGTCCTACTATTGCTGCTCCTCTAGTTAAGGGTTGAGCTGTAACTAAAGATTGGTCGTTTTCTCTTGCTAATACTCCTGGAGATATTAATGTTTCTGCCATTTTGTTATATTATTTTTAATATTGTTTTATTATAAATATTAGGAAGAGATTCAAAAACTTATTCTGTTGTAGTAAATTCCCCAGATTCTAAATCAATGTTTCCATCCCCATATTTTTCTTGTAATTCCTTAGCTGTTTTATTAGTTTTTTCTTGTAAATCACCTAGTTTATCTAAAACAGATGCTCTTTGGCCTTCTAATATCGCCCTATTAATGTCAACCTGTCCTAATTCAAAAGTAATTGAATTTTGTTGTTGTTGATAACCTTTAAGAATTTCTAATTCTTCTTTTGATAACTTAATTGTTTTACTCATTTTTTTATTTATTTAATTATACATATTTTATTTTTATTCAAAATCTATAGTTGAAAAAATAGATTCATAATATTTTTTTGTCAAATCAACGTATTTACCCTTTAATATATATCCTATTTTTGTTATTTCATTTGGAAGTTCTAAACAAACATTAGACCCTTCAATTATTGTTTCTAAAGAGTTAACTACTAATGTTAATTCTGGGGTGTTATTGTCAAAAATAATTACTCTAGGTATCCAATCTTCAGTATGTATTCTTTTATGTGTGTTTGAATTTTGAAAAAATATTTTAAAATTTTCATTATTGCTAAAATCAAATAAACCATCTGTATCCTCAAATGAGATTTGATCCACAATGGGTTCTATATGAGTAAGATATTCAAAATTTTGGATTAAATTTCCCCAATATTCTTCTGCGTCCCTAAATTTCCCTCCTTCTTTCCAGGGATGTTGGTCACTCATATAATATTTTTTATTAATTATAGGTAATATAGATTTTAAGTTTTCTTTTGATAAGATGTTTAACATAAAACTTGGAAACCTATAATCTATATCTTTTAATCTTAAATCTTTTACTTTAGATACTAAAAAAGGAATAGGATTATTTAAATCATGAATGATACTATCTGTTATTTTAATATCATAATTAATAAAACTAAAATATTCATAATCAAGTGATACCCCTAAATTTCCCCCTAATAAAATTTGGTTAAAGGCAGTCCAACCATAATCATCTAGTATATTTTGTAATTTAATTTTTTTATCTTTAAATTTTAAGTTTTTCCAAAATACCATTCCCCTATAAGGGTATGTAATTGTTGGATTACTTTTATCATATATAAAATAATCAACTTTATTTTGTATAGAACTTGATACAGGGATATGAGATAACATCATTATATCAAATCCTTCTGTTTTGATTTTGTTAATATTTTCAAGTAATACCTTTATTTTATCATCGTCATTACAATGACACATTATTATAACTAAATTACTTTTCATAACATTCTATATAGTTATCTTTATTTTTATTAACATCATATTTTTCGATGCATTCATGTTCTATATAATTAATACTATTATCACTACTCTTAAACCAATCACCAGTATTAGTTAATAATTGATTAATAATAGATTGTTCAGACTTATATAATGTAAGTAATTCTTTTTTGATCTCCAAACTTTTTTTATCTAGTTTTATATTGGATTTTCCAAACACGTATAATATGTCTTTTAAAATAATTCTATCAATATATTCTTTAATAAAATTAAATATAGCTCTGTGTTGTGGGTGTCCATATTCACCTATAGGATTGTGTGTTACTATTTTTTCCCACTGTTTACTTAATAATATAGATTCAATATTATACTTTTTAGGAGGATTATACAAATCATCATCATAGTCAAACATTTCCCAAGATCCTACATTTAATTTTTTCATTACTTGTTCAAATTCTTTACTTCGTGTATCATTAGATTTATTAGTAAGACAAATAACTTTATATTCTGGACCATGTTTTATTAACTCCATCCCACCAAATATTAATTCATCATCTGGATGAGCAACAACCATTAGTTTTTTTAGTTGTTGATCTTTATACATAACATCTAAAACTTCCCCATTTTTTGGTGTAACCGAAGGGTCTGGACCATGAATAAAGTACGGTTTTTTGTTTGTTATGTCAAACATAACATCAAATCCTTTATTTAATATATTTTGGTTTACAACAACTTTTTCTTTAGGGGAGTAATAATTATTCCATGTAATAGGCAAATAATTAGTTTTATTTTCTTTCCAAAGTAAAGCATTAGTTACTCTTTCTTCTGAAAAGGCATTATCATCTGCAAATATTTGTAAATTTTGTAAATTTAATTTTTGGTTTAAATCTAAACATTTTTGGAAAAATGATTTTGAATCCTTATTATAAAAATAAAAACCAGTTGCTATAATAACTTTATTTGGGTTTCTTTTAATATCTAAAATATGTGATATTTCTGCCCCATAATGTCCTTCTAATTTTATGTTTTTATATTTTCTCCAATGAACCATATCTTCATCAAAATATCTCATAAATAAAGGATAATCCGTTAAATTAGAAATATATTTTAAAGATTTGTCAATATGTTCAGTAACAAAAGCATCACCATCTATCCAAGCAAAATTTTGATATTCAGTATTTAAAGAATCTAAACTAGTTAAATATTTAGCATAATATAAAGAATAATCTTTATCTATTAAATCAAATTCAGTATTAATATATCTTACTGGTTTGGAATCAAAGTTAATTCTTTTATTTATTACATTAGGTAAGTTAATTTTTGAATCACAATTAAACCCATATACTATTAATTTATGTTTTGAATGTTTTAATAAACTTTTTGCTAAAACTTCTACCATAGATAGATATTTTTCATCTCCTCCAGTTACCCAAACAAATTCATTATTTTCTTTGGGTTCTAATAAGTTTAAACATTCTAAATAAACCTGATCTACTGTAATAGATTTTTGACATATATGTTGTTTTGGGGTTCCTTCATTCTTAGGACACCAATCCCAATTACCTGGGTCAAATGTAAAATCTTTATTAACCCAACAATTATTACATACTGTATTATTTTCTACTTTAGTTAGCTTATTTGTAAATTCATAACCAAACGGAATGAAATTATTAATCATTAATGTTGGTTTATTTAAAGCCCAATTTGCCCATGATAAACCCGAGCCTAAACCAATAAATAATTCCGAGTGGTATAAGTAATTAAAGGTTTTTTCCCAATTAAGTTTCTTTTTATTGATTATATTGGTTCCTGAAAATCCTTCATATGATAGATTAACTACTTTATATCCTTTTTTATGTAATTTTTTAGCTAAATTTCTCCATTTATCGTGAGGCCATTCTTTTAACCCCGATGTTGCTCTAGGGCCTATACAGATATATTTTTCTTTAATAGGTCTTTTACCTACTTTAAAATCTACTCCATGGTTAATTTCTTTATATGGAAGACCTAAGGCATCAGTTGCCGTTTGGATTAAAGGAATTGTATTTGCTTGATTTTTATTTTTTCTGCCTTTGTCCCATTTTCCGTTAGTTTTAAACCAACCTATTTTATAATGAACATATGAAGAAATCTCTTTATTAGGTTCTATAAATAATATATCTTTATACTCTGGGTTATTAGTGAACCATTCATTATGAAAGGTACTAACTACAACTTTACAGTTATGTTTCTTTTGAAATTCTAAAACTTGAGGGGTCCATGCTAATGTATCTCCTATAGATTTTGAATCTAATGATATTTTAACTATTTTATTAGTTACATCAAAGGTATGAATTATTTCTCCGTTTACTTTAATAATCCAGGGAATATAATATTCATGGCTACATTTAGTCCACATATTATTTTTAATAGTACTAGAATGTACTACTTTATCAGTATCAGAATTTATAAATTCTACAAAATACTCTTCCTTATTAGAACCAAACACTTCTAATTTAACCCCTTGGTTAAAACTAATTTCTATTCTATTTTTTGGTGGGTTTTTTATAAAAGAATCAATTTCTTTACTAGCTATTTTAGCCATATTCTCCCAAGTGAATTTTTTCCTAAGTTCTTTAGATTCTTTTAAAGCTGTTTTTTTATGATGATCATAATTATCATAAGCATCCCTCATTACTTCTTTAAGGTGATTAAAATCTGGGACATAAAATTCTCCTGATAGTTCTGATTGGGAATATGTGCTATATTCTCCTCTGATAGCAGGTTGTGTGCCTAATATGTCAACAGGTAAACCTTTACCTTGAGCAAATTCTAATTGGGCACTACAATTAGAGTAAATAGAAGGAGTACCACAAGCCATGGCTTCTATTAGAGGCAAATTCCAACCTTCAGACCTAGCACAAGATAAAAATACATGACCTTTTTGAAGATATTTTATATATTCTTCCCTAGTAGGAAAATGTTTTACCTTAATTCTTGGATCTATTAAATTATAATGTTTTAATCGTTCTTCAGTTGTTTCAAATCCATCTTTAGCAAACATATTATCTATAGATATAATTAAATCTACAGGTTCATCTTTATCAAATTCATTTAAAAAACTTTCAATTACTTCTTTTGTTGATTTTCTATAATCCCACCTACCAAAATGGATAAACTTAAATCTTCCATCATCATATTCAGGAAGTGTTGCTTCTTTATTAGGTTTAAATATTTCTCCATCTACTGCTTCAGGTACTACTTTAATTTTATGTTCTGGTATTCCTTGTATTACATTACATTCTTTTTGCCATTGAGAAGGTACCCATATTTGGTCAAATTCTTTTATTCTATTATAAAAACTTTTAGGGTATTCTGTTGTTTCCCACACTAAATAAGCAATTTTAGGTCCTTCATAAATTTGATAAAAATAATGATGGTTTACTTCTGCTAATACTATATTTAAATTATGGTCAAAATTATTAGGGTAATTTTTATAAATTTCGGTATCATGTAAGGTTTTATCATCTTTAAATGAAGTTTGGGAAGTTATTAGTTTTTTATCTAAATCTAATATATATGGTTCTTCATTAAAAGGTTCATCTTTTATACCATTCCAATATTTAGGAACAGTAAAATTTCTAACCTTTAGCGGATAATATTTTGATAATTTTCTAAAAAAATCACGGGAATGGTTATTAAAACCGGTTGTTCCTACATAACAGCTAGAAACTAAAATTTTAGGAGAATCTGACATTTATTGTGTGTTTATGGAAGAGATTATTTTATTTGTATCAAATACTTCATTTAGATTATTATAAGGGATTGATTTTATTTCCTCAACTAAACTAAAGGGAGTGTAAGATACATGATGTAAGGGAATGTCTTTAGTATAAGGGTTTGATTTAATATTATTGTGGAGTTTATAACCAAATATTTCTGGTTTTGTATCTACCCAACATACTGTAGATTTTAAATTTAAAGCTCTAGCCATATGTTGGCTGAAGCTATCTATTAATAATCTTTTACTAGATTTTTGAAGGAGAATTGCTATACTTCGATACCCATCTAAAGCATGTAAGGTATCAGGATAAACAATTTGGTCTTCTCTTTTAATATGAATTATAGTATAATCCTGTTTATAATGATCAATTATCTCTTTTACTGTAATAATTGGGATATCTCTAGTCCATGAATATTGTTGAGACAAACCTGGGGGTCCTCCATTTGGTTGAATAACCATAATGGGTTTGTCCGTGGAATAATAAGGTGAAAAATAATCTATTTCAGGTTGTGATAAATAAAGTTGTGGTTGTTCATTGTTATATCTTAACCCAAAAAGTTCACACCAAGTTTTTAACAATGAAACAGGTTTATTAGTAATAAAATCAGATGTTTTATAAGGCTCAGATGCAAATATTTTACAATTTTGGTTTTTAATGTATTTTAAATATAACCCGTTTGTTTGGTTTATATCGTAAGTTTCATGTATATGAGGATTGTTTAAAAAGACGTCAGTATAGCCGGTTACTACTATTAGGTTTGCGTTTTTATAACGTGTTTTAATGGCAATTACTATAGCTGTTGCCATGATAGACTTACCAAGTCCACCTTCAATTTGGAATATTATATTCATTTATAACTTAATTTATTTATAACTTTAATATACGGAAAAAATTTAATATTTCCTAACTAAATCGTATTTACTTTTATTATTCTTGATCCCAAGGTAAACCAGTTTGTGTTGTAGAAACTGATAATAAATTAGTAAGATTAGCTATTGAAGCTGAGTTTTCAGTCTCTATAGTAGTTGTATTAACTCTGGATGTAATCCAATTTAAAACATTTTCTTTGGTTACATTTTCAAATTCAATAAAACCCGGGGCATCTATTGATCCTGTTATTTCTATTTCCCCATTGTATCTTTCACCAACCTCTTCATGGTGAGAGTCAACCATAAAGGAAACTTTATTAATTATCCCACTACTTATTTCTCTTTCAATTTCTGTAATTATATAATTATGTACCATTGTTATTGTTATTTTATTATAAATATGTAATATTCTTTTTTTCAATTAACCAGTTATTACCATATATTATGGAATTTGGTGGAGCATCATGTATGTTATCCCCCCCTATAAAACCTCCATCTTCTATTTTAGGTAAATATAAGTTAATAATATCAGAAATATTTTCTTTTTTTCTATTATTAATATATAAAAATAACAATTGGGGGAGGTAAGTTATTGCTTCTACTGGGGGTAATTTAATGTGGTTTATATTTTTATGAAAATAATTATTGTTGTTAAACCCTATTTCTACATCTTCCCAAGATAAATTATGTTTTAAATTAAATTCATCTTCACCTTTAAGAGGGTCAACAGCATATATATTTGAAAATAAACCACTAGACCCAAAATAAAATGTATTTTCTCCTAAATGGCTATTTATTTCCACCATCTTTCCTCCTTTATCTAAATTTTCTAGTAAAAAAATTAACAATTTAGTTATACTAAAAAAATTAACATTGATGTCACCTTTACTTGTAAATTTTTGAATCCCGAATTTAGGTTCTGATAGTACAATTTCTGTATAATCATTTACTTCTTTAGGATGTTTTATATATTTAGCTATATTTTTATTTAGAATATTACCATTTTCATCAAAAGAAATACCAACCCTTCCTCCTCCTTTTCTAAATTCATTAAAAAATGTGTCTGAATCTGATACACTAGAATCAGAAAGATCTGAGATTTGGAGGAATATACTATTTTTAATTGTAAAAGAATTATGAGTATTATAAAACTGTTCTAAATATACATCTGCTGCGTTTTTAATAGGTAATACCTTATTAGTTAAAACTTGAAGCATATTGTTAGTTGCAGCGTAAGAATGGGCTCCTTCCCAGTTTGAACCTGGGGTTGGGATAGTTAAATATTTTCCAACATTTAAACCATCGTTATATTCCTTTTTTTTACCTAAATGAATTAAATCATAATCAGAATTTTCAATCTCATTAATAATTTTAGAATATTCATCAGTAAAAATATTATTTTTATTTAGTACTTGTTTATGTAAAATAACATCATCTTCTAAAAATAAAGCATTTTCTACACCATCAGATAAAGCCTGATCCCATGCTTTTTTATGAGATAGGGCACAAGCAAATACCCCCATAGTTACCATACCATTGGGATCAAAAAATGATGAGTTTAATATTTTATCTTCTAATAACTGTTCTTGGTTAAGGTCTTTACCATCTACTGCTTCTATAAAAGTAAAATCAACAGTAGGAAAACTATCAATTAATAATTTTTTTCTATCTAGTCTGCGTTTTAAGTTTATAACGTAAATTTTATCAAAACCAAGTGTAGAATATTTTGTATTCATATTATAAGGAATTTAAGAAAAAATAGTATTTTTCTTTTAAAAAATTATCATTTAAAAATTTTATATTATTAACCTCTTTATGTAATATATCCTTTAAATCAACATCAGAAGTATTTTTAATTTGTTTTATAGTTTTTATTATTTCATTGTAATCACAGTTAGATATAAAAGGATAATTTGGCAAAAATTCAGATATTGGTAAATTTGGAGAAATAATAGGTACCATACCATTTATCATACTATATAATGTTGGCAAATCAAAAGAATTATAAATTCCTATATTAGCATATATATGGTTATTTTTATAAAAATTACTAGAGTTTCTTAATTGACCCTTAAAATGAATATTAGGATGGACTGAAGTTGCGTTATTTATTAAAGGTTGAGTTGTAAATGGACTTCTTCCATGTTTCCCATATATGTTTAAACTATAATCAGGGAGGGAAGCTAATGAACTAATTAAATGTCCAAACCCATTATTAAACGAAGGTATACCATTAAATCCTATATTATTATTAGATTTAAAAAAAGTAGAATTAAAAACAATAGATTCTTCTTTTCCTAAAGAAGGAGGGATTATTGTTACCTTTTTTTTATCTGAAATTTCATAATATTTTGTAAATATATCAAAGTCTAAATTGCTATAAAAAATTAAGGCATCAGCATAATTATTATATAAAAGGTTTTGTGAATTTTTTGATAAAGAATTATATGTAGAATTAGATTTAAAATTATAATGGTTTAAAACATCAATATCTATATCTTTATGTATTTCAGGAATAGTATCAACTACAAAAATTTTGGGGATAGAAATGTTATCTAAAAAAGGAGTAATTGAAAGTAAAGAAGTTATTTTAAAATCTAATAATACTAAAACATGAGTGTAATTTTTATTTACACTATAAGATAAATTTACATCAGATACTGAGTATATATCTTTTTGTTGTAGGTTTAAGGTAGAAGTTAAATTATTTAATATAAGTAACTCATTTACATACCCCCTATCAATATAGTTTGTAATTATACATATCTTCATAGGGGGAATATACAAAAATATTTTAGATATCCCTACTTATTTTTGATTCTAATTTTTCTACTTTAGTTGTCAGATCTTTAATTGCTTCAATTAATAAAGGAATAATTTTTTCATAATTAACTGCTTTATATCCACTATCTCTAGTTGTAACCGCTTCTGGAAGAATTGATTCTATTTCTTGGGCTATTACACCAACATCTTTACCTGTATTACCATGTATAGTTTGTGTTTCTTCTTCAGATAATTCTTTCCAATTAAATGTATTACCACTTACACCAATTACCTTACATAAGGAATTTTCGATAGGTTTTATACAACATTTTAATCTTTTATCAGAGGTAGAGTATGCTACAATATCATTAGTTGCATCTATTCTACCTGTAGTTGTGCTACAGGCATTTCCTGTACCTCCTACGTTTAAATGATTTCTAACGTGGGAACAATTAGTATAGAAAGTACAATGTTGGTTAGAGGTTATATTAAAACCAAAAATACCTGTATAATCGTGTCCATTAATATAATTACTACATCCACCTAATATAGTACTAAAATTACCATTATTACATATACAGTTTAGTTTTCCTCCTAAAATAGATGAACAATCAGAATTATATATTTTATTTTGTGTCCCAGTAACTATGGTATTTAATATTGCGCCTTGACAAATTACATTATAAGATCCTGCACCTATAAAATTACAAAGTGAACCACCATTAAGAATGCAGTTACCATATCCAGAAGCAATCGCATTTCCACCAACACAAGTATTAATTTTATTGGCACTTCCTGCTCCTATAAAATTTCCTGCACAACTAGTATTAGTATTAACTATACAATTTAATGATCCTCCTACTATTACACTATGTTTACCACTGGTTATGTAATTTCTACAACCACCACCAATAAAACTTTCAGTTGAATTTGAACCTGTGTTTTTTATTCCACCAGTTATAGAAAATCTATTAGCTGTATTTGTTTGGCTACTTCCTATAGTTAGTTTCATAGCCCTAATTTGAGCTAACGCATCTCCATCACCCTCTGTAAAAACATGACATTCACCAGGAGTAGCATAAACCGTTTGGGCACCATAACCAGCTAAATTATTTACATCATAAGATATGTTTCCAAAAGAATCTCCATCATAATCCATTATAAACTTCATACCTTCATTAATGGCTATATGTTGACTATCATTATGTAAAATATTACCATTAAATGTTAAATTATTCTCGGCATTTAATTGGCCTTGAGTTCCTGTTGATGTAGTTACTCTGTTATTACCTAAATTTGTTATTGTTGCTGTACCACTTGTACCAGAAGAACCTGAAGTACCAGAGTTACCGCTTGTTCCTGAAGAACCTGATGAACCTGAGTTACCACTTGTTCCTGATGAGCCACTTGAACCTGAGTTCCCTGATGAACCTGAAGTTCCAGATGAACCACTTGAACCACTTGTTCCTGATGAACCACTAGAACCTGAGGTTCCTGGGGTACC
>Ga0181389_1000787_pt1 | contig 12845 bp, 23 predicted proteins | sample 12SPOviralmetaG_FD_130121 | JGI IMG/M metagenome (GOLD analysis project Ga0181389, IMG submission 130121) | Marine viral communities from the oligotrophic San Pedro Time Series (SPOT) site, San Pedro Channel, CA, USA - 12 SPOT_SRF_2010-06-29 | ecosystem: Environmental > Aquatic > Marine > Strait...
AAAAACAGGGTTAGCTGCTGGTAAAACCATTGCTTCTCTTTCAAAAGACATAGGAAAGTTCTTTGACGCAACTGACCACGCTAAGAAAACGCTACAGAAAAAAGGTATATCGGGAAAAAGCACCAATGCTACGGCGTTGGATCGCTGGGCGAGTGTTAGAGCGGCAGCAGAAGCTGAAGCAGAACTCCAAGAATGGATCACCCAAACCTACGGAAGATCAAAATGGTTAGAGCTTTTAAAAATACGCAAGGAAGTTTTATTAGAAAAACGTGAGGCAGAGGCTCAAGCAAGGCGTGACGCTATAGAGCGACAAGAACTAGCTCTTACCCTAGCTGGGGTATTATTCTTACTCACTGCCTCTGCTATTGGGGCAACTGCTTATCTGCATCACATGGGTTGGATAGATTTTTGGGATTATTTTAAATGATTTATGTTTTGGTTTTTCTACATTTTATTAGTACAGACCGCTTACAGTATTATCAGATCGCCACATTTTCGGATAAACAAGAATGCCTAGAGCAAGCAGAAAAAGCAAAGATAATGGTAACACACAACTCAATGAAGGTGACTTGCCTAGAGGTGAACGCCCAACAATAGTAGAGCGTGGTAAGAAGTTTGCGGCATATGATGAGTTTGGCAAATTAATTATTTTAGGTTATGATCGAAGAATAGTACAGGATTACGCAAATGACAGAGTTCGACAAAGCTGACACAAACGGAGATGGTGTTATACAACCTGACGAGTGGGAAAAATTGCGGCTCGAAGAGCGCAGATTAGAGATTAATGACCGCGATTTGAAGCGCGATGCAGAACGTAGATATACAGGCTTCGCACTAGCAGGGATGCTAATTTATCCATTTATTATATTACTGGCGAGTGTTTTAGGTTTTGATAAAGCGGCAAGTTTAATTACAGACATAGCCTCTGTTTATGTTATTGCAGCCAGTGGAGTTGTTGCCGCATTTATGGGCTTCAATGCTTACTCTGCAAAATCAGATAAGAAAACATCCATGAGCATGGAAGGTGAAAAATGATAGATAAACTTATAGGGCCAGTAAGTGGCCTGCTTGGTAAAGTTATAAAAGATAAGGATCAAGCTGCACAGTTAGCGCATGAGATAGCAACTATGGGCGAAAAGCACGCCCAAGAGCAAGTAATGGCTCAGTTAGAAATATTAAAAATGGATGCTCAAGGCAACTGGTTTCAATCGTCCTGGCGTCCACTTATCGGCTGGATCGGTGGTATATCGTTAGGCATAAATTACATGGTAGCTCCTATCGCAATGGGCTTTGGTTTTAGCATACCTCAAGCAGATATGAGCGTTATGATGCCATTGTTGCTAGGTATGCTTGGTATGGGTGGAATGAGATCGTTCGATAAGCTTAATAAAACGGATAGTAAAAAATGAGTGATGCATTAAAAATATTACAAGCTCGATGTGGCGTAAATGATGATGGATCGTTTGGCCCTAACACAGCTAGAGCTATAGCAAAGCATTATGAGTTATCAGATAAGCATGGAGCGCATCTTTTGGGCCAGGCTCATCACGAGAGCGGTGGCTTTAAACGAACCAAAGAAGGTTTGTATTACAGTACGCCAGAAAGACTAATGGCGGTTTGGCCTAGTCGGTTTAAATCTGTAGAGGCTGCAATGCCTTATACAAAAAACCCAGAGGCACTAGCCAACAATGTATATGCTAACCGCATGGGAAATGGTGACGAAGCATCAGGGGATGGGTTCAAGTTTGCTGGGGCTGGTTTCATCCAACTCACAGGACGTTCTAATTACAGATCATTTGCTAGTGATATGCGTATACCAGAGGTGGTAGACCATCCATCATTTGTGCAGACTGAATACGCTTTTGAGAGTGCTTTGTGGTTCTTCAGGTCTAATAAGTTGTTTAGCATATGCGATAATGGTGTTGATGATGACACGATTAAGGCTGTGACCAAGCGTGTCAATGGTGGCACGCATGGTCTCAAAGATCGCATAGAGCAAACTAAAAAGATTTATGAATGGTTAGTTGGCTAGTATTTCATTAATTATGGCTCGATCTTCTTCACATTGATCAATAGCTTCTTGCAGCATTTTCACAAATGATTTTGGCTTGGCGATAATCTTTTTGGGATCGAAGTCGTATTGCAAGGTGTTTTGCACTTGCTCGATCACATCCCTTTTTTGACGTATTATCTCATCAACCGTCTTGTTAAAGAAGTCTCTCAAGACGGGAATGTCTTTAGCTAAAACCTTACCGCCGGTAAATCTACGGAATGGCTTAACAATATCGTGATCCTCTTCAACACTTACCCAAGTATTCCAAGACTGTCGAAAAGCCTTATTTGTCGTTAGCTCCAATGCGTAGCTTACTTGTGTTCTTCGATTTAGTTTCTTTTCTGGTATTGCATAAACTTGCATGTGAATATCCTTTGTCTAATTTTAATAATTTATTTATAACATACGATTTGGCGTTATTGCCTAGTCGATATAATTTATTTTTAACATACAATTTTTCATATTTAAGGGATGCGGTTCAAAAAAATTACAAGCATATGTTTTTAAACAAAACTTTTACCACGGCCTAGCCACTGGCCTTACTAATTTAGACACAACATCACTAACCTGGCAGTAACCTTCTGTGGCACTAATTCTGTCATAAATTGTGTTTACTTCTGTTAGCACGCTCCAACATTCATCTTCGCTTGGGAACCAAATGCTAAACTCCCAGGAATTATCCATTAGTGGGTAAACTATCGTCAATAAACTATAATATTCCATTGCCTGTACTTTCTGTTATGTTATTATCTTTGCAGAGGAAGCCTTTAGTTAAAGGTCTTTGATGTTCCTGCTCGAACTAAATCCGCTTTAGGTTTCCTCACGATTTCTCCCATTCCTCACAAAATAAACCACACTCAAAGTCTAGGCTTTTCATGGCTCGACCTTTTGCATGAGGTGATAGCTCGTCCAAGAATATGCGTTCATTATTGACCCTAACTAACCTTGAGCCAATCTCCCTAGACTGTTTTGCTCTTTGCTCAAAAACATCTGGGTGTTCTTTTCTAACGTGGTTCCAGTATGTGGGTGACGTAGCCTTTACGCACCCAATACAGTTGGCATTAGGATAGCCAAGCTTATATATTTGCGGCGGCTCTATTTTGTGTTGCTTGAGCATTCTATAGCAATCCGCCTTGTTCATATTAGCATCAATTAATATAGGAATAACATTGTCTCTCTCTGTAAGAGTGAACCTATCGTGCCTATCCTTTTCCTCTGAAGTAAATCCTAAAACGTGCCAGTCAGGTTTGTTTGTCTCTTCCCACAAAATCCTAGCGTTTTTCTTTAACTCGATTGTGCATGGCGCTCCTAATGGCCCAGACATAAACTTACGCTTTTCCCAAACATCTACTGCGGAGTTAGACGGGAACTTAGGGTTTTTTGCTATCTCAATCTCATGGTCTAACCAGATCTCAACATCTTTGAGAAAACGCCTATTGTCATCATCCTCTTCTGCAACGGGATTATTAACAATCCTAACGTCATAATCTTTGCCGTACTTTTGCAAAGTTAAATATGACGCTACCGCACTAGCCGCGCCGCAAGAAAACCAAACCGCTATTTTTTGCATTTCTCTTACCGTTATTTTTCGCATTTCTCTTACCATTGTTCTTTAAAAGTTTAAATTTGTTCTCTGCTGTTATGCTTTTAGAAGAGCCATGCAAAGCTTTACGATGTTTATCTTTTTCTTCTTTGACCATCTTTTTCCAGATTTTCGCTATTTCTTCTTCAGTCATATATTTACTCCTTTTTGCCTCAACTGTGATGTAAACGTTTTTAATTCTTGCCTAGCTCTAAATAGGTCTTGTTTGACGTTTGGATGAGCATCCAACCTAAATTCCTCTTCTTGTAATCTATCTACGCACTGGCGCAGATGGGTCAGTATCGCTCGATCCGCTGGTGTTATTTCCAACATGGTTACACTCCGCACATGGTTTCTTTTCTATTTTGACGTACCCAACGCCTGGTAAAAAAAAGACTGGATACGTTACTTCCACCTCAATATATTTTTTATTATTACATTTTTTGCAGTTCATATCTTTTACTCTAAAATGGTGGTTTTATAATCTTATGTAGCTGATCTGATTTTGTATAAATATAAATCGGCATATTGTGTTTTTTTGCTTCATTAAGAGCTTCAGATTGTAAACGATGACAAGTACGATCACCTACTTGACGCTCATCCTCATCAACTACAGTTGCAAGCCACTCGCCTCTTTCTCTACTATCCCAAATTCCTTGATTATTAACCCCAACAGTATGATATGAAATCTCAACGTGATATGACATAATATAACTCCTAAAATGGTGGTTCTTCACCTTCGTATGATGGCGTCCATACTAGACGGACGCCATGCATTTCTAATATAAAATCAACTAGGTTGTGAGACCACATTACTATGCTTGTCCATAAGGTCTATACCCCTACAGACTTCCTCTGCAATCCCTCTTAACCTAGGGTGATTTTCTTCGATAAACTCCCTAAGAGCCTCCGCATTACTTGAAGCACTGTAGTATGCTTTAGAATGCTTTTCTAGTGTTGTCATAGTATTACTCCCATTGTTACTTGACATTATTAAAGTATTAATTAAGATGTACAAAGTCAAATATTTTTTTTAGGAGACTTAAATGGAAGAACAAGTAGTACAAAGAACTGTGCATTTGCGTGCCAGTGTTGACGAGGCGGCAAAAGATCAAGCCAAGAGCAAACGTTGCTCTAAAAGTGTGTACATCGAGGAAGCAGTAATTATGCGATTGCAGTCCGAAGGTGTATTGGCAGATGGTAAACAGTCGTAATAAGGGAGCGGGTTTTGAGCGAGAGGTTTGTAAAGCGTTGGAGCTAGATTTAGGCATAAAAGCAAAACGCGATATAGAACAATATCGAGCCGCAGACCACGGTGACATTGTCGTTGATGACGATAATTGGAACTATGTAATTGAGTGCAAGCGATATGCAGGTAAAGGTCATACATATAAAACAGAGTGGTGGGAGCAGGTCGAAAAATCGTCCAAGCACGCCAGTAAGGAGCCTGTTTTAATTTACAAATATGACCGTCAACCAATCACAGTCGTAATGCGCTTGGCGTATGTCATGAAAGATAATGCTTTACATGACGAAAAAATTAGAATGTCATGGGATGCATTCACATACATTGTAAGGGAGAATATGTGATGGGTAAGGGGAAAACTCAACAACAAGCATTCGCAGAAGCAAAACAAGCGTTAGAAAAAATGGGAGAAGCTTTATTTTATCAAAAGTATGACGTTATTTTTGCGCTTAATTGTTGCACTCGGGCAAAAAACTGCATGATTAATGAAAAAATATCAACGTTGTTCGAAATAGATAATTTATCAGCAAAGCAATTACTGAGACAATCAAATTTTGGGAAAGTTGCATTGCAAGATTTGCGGCGGTCTATCGAAAAATTTAAAACTGAATTAGGCATAGGGTCTGTTGACGCAAAGTATATTAAAAAAGCACAAGAAAGCATGAGGGAACTTGCTTACTTTGTGGGTGTAGAACGTGCAAAAGAAATATTTAACATAACTATGAAGTCAGTTTTGAAAGAGCAAGTTTCTGAAGTTTTGAAAAGCGTTTCTGCAAATGAGTTACCTTTTTACCCAAGAGAAGAAAAACGTAAAAAAGTGGACAATCTTTTAACTAAATGGATAATATAATGACCACAATCGATTATGCAATGCCAGATTATGAGTATCACGATAAGAAAAAACATCCGCACATCTCAAGCAGTGACGTAAAGACTGTTTACGGCAAATCATTGATGCACTGGGTAGGACAAGAGTACAAGGATAGCCCAGTATTTGATATGGGCAAAGCGGTGCATTCACTTATATTGGAATACGAAAAAGATGCCGTTATGCGTGGCCCTGCCAGGCGTGGAACTAACGCATGGAAAGAAGCGAAAGAAGCTGCGGTAGATCAAGGCAAGATTATTCTTACGGAAAAAGATTATGACGTTGCATTAGAAATTGCAGAAAGTGCTTTGCTTAACTCAGACTTTTTAAGAGACAAAATAACACGCAAAAACTTTATATCAGAGGCAAGTATTTTTACTCGATGTAGCCGCACTGGTATGCTTATCAAGTGTCGCCCAGATGGGCTTTTAGTTCCGCAAAGTGCTAAAGGCAAAGGCGAAATACTTGATATAAAAACTACGCAAGACGCAAGCCCAGAAGGTTTTGAAAGAGAGTTACGCAAGTACAACTATGATTTGCAGATAGCTTTTTACTTGCATACCATGCGTTGCGCCAAGCTACCATGTTCAGAGATGTATCTAATAGCAATAGAAAAAACGCCACCCTATGCGGTGGGCGTCCATGTGCTTTCAGAAATATATATAAAGCACGCAGAAAAAAGAATGTTCCAAACCTTAGAAAGCATGAAGCACGCAGACGAGCATCAGAACTTTCGTACGGGTTGGCCAGAAGTCAACCAGGTTCATCTTCCGCATTGGATGGAAGATGAGGTTGAAGACCAAGCATTTTAACAAAAAGGAGACAATGATGAAAATGCTCAATACTAATGAACTTGTGTTTGAAAATGTAACTGCACAGTTCCCAAGACTAAATAAAACCTACAAGTTTGATACAAACGAAAACAAAACTGTGCCATGTGATGCGCTCGATGATGGTGCAGCATACACACTTGAGTTTATTATGGACAACGATGACGCCCAGGCATATCTCGATCAAATTAAAAAGGTCTACAAGGAAGCGGCAAAAGCAGACACCAAAAAGAAGTGGAAAGCTGAGCCAACTTATGAGCCTTACAAAGAAGTTGACGGTGTGCCAACTGGTAAAAGCAAAAAGAAGGGCGCATATAACGGTGAAAAAACCAAAGCACCTGTGCAGAAAGATGCAGACAGAAACCCACTACCAGAAGATTTTGAACTAACCACTGGTAGCAAGTGCAATGTCTGGGGCAAACTCTTTGCCTACAATACTGGCGCAGTAAGTGGCGTTGGGTTTAGATTAATGGGGGTCCAGGTCCTAGAACTTGCAGAGCGTTCAGATGGCGGAGACCCATTTGAGCAAACTAATGGGTTTAAGGCAGCAGATGCTCCAGAACCACCAAAGGAAGAAAAGAAAGAAGAGCCTAAGTCAAATAACGCAGAGTTCTTCGATGACGAAATTCCTTTTTAATGCTTCGTCACGTTGACTTATGCTCTGGAATAGGCGGCTTTGCTCTTGGCTTTGAATGGGCAGAACTTAGCCGCCCCGTTCTATTTTGTGATATAGAAGAATGGAGCAGAAAAATTTTAAGAAAGCATTGGCCAGATGTGCCTATTGCAGAAGATGTAAAGGTATTAGCTAATGACCCAGATGAACTTGTTCCAGACTGCGAAATCATCACCGCAGGATACCCATGCCAACCCTTTAGTGTCGCCGGGGCTAGAAGAGGAGCAGAAGACGACCGACATATCTGGCCAGAAATATTTTCCATTATTAAAGCAAAGCGACCCACTTGGACAGTTTTCGAAAACGTTTATGGCCACGTCACTCTGGGTCTCGATGAAGTGCTTTCTGATCTGGAAGGGCAAGGCTACGCCACAAGGCCGTTTATTGTTCCAGCTATTGCCGTTGACGCACCCCACAGAAGGGATCGAGTTTGGATCATCGGACGAAATATGGCCAACGCCGATAGCGTCAACTGGCGGCCCTTACAAGAACCACAAGGGAGACAACAAGAAAGTTCCATCAAGCGGCAATCCACTAGCGACAGCCGTAGCGATGTGGCCGACACCAGCAGCCAGAGATTACAAGGGAGCCAACGGTTACGAGAGAACCAAGAAAAAGTTGGAAAACGGCGACAGAGCGCAAATGGGTCAGCTGCCCAACGCAGTGATGATGCAAGAAGGCAAGCACATTTCTGGAAACCTGAACCCTCAGTGGGTCGAGTGGCTCATGGGATACCCAGAAGGGTGGACAGACTTAAAGGATTAGGCAACGCAATTGTGCCTCAGATCGCTCAGATGATAGGAGAAACAATAAAAAAAACCCCAGTATAAAACTGGGGCTTAGTTAGTCTAAACAAAAAATTATGACAATGAAATATCCAAAAAGAGGTAAGGATATGAGACAATGGTAGTTCAAAATATAGATAAAGGCAAGTATCCAACCGCAACATATAGCATATATGCACCACAAATTGTGTCTGCTCTGGAACTAAAACGATTTGGCAACGAATACAAAGGGGCTTGCCCCAACTGTGGCGGAACAGATCGCTTCTGGCTCACAGATTACCAGGGCGAAGTTAAGGTTAATTGTAGGAAATGCGGAGATTGGAAAGCCATAATCGAGGCACTAAGAGGATTAAACGTGTACCCAACAAAGGATGAGACAGTGGTTAACTTTCCAGAAACAGAGGAAGTACACCCCTACTTAACGCGAAAAAAAATAAAACAACATAATGCGGAAGTTGATGAGGGTGATTTAAAAATACAAATCATAAACAGCAAAGGCCAAATACAAGGCACGCAGTTTATAGATGAAAATGGCAAAAAGAAATTTAATCATGGCTTGCAATACAAAGGATGTTTTTCAGTCGTAAACGGGCCAATCACAGACTTTGCCTACATTAGCGAAGGTTGGGCTACCGCTTGCAGCGTAACGGAAGCCACAGGCAAACCATGCGTTTTTGCGCTAAATGCCAGTAATATTACAAATGTTGTCGAAGAACTAAAAGCAGTCAAACCAAACGCAAAGCTTATTATTGCCGGGGATAATGATGAAGCTGGTATAAAAGCGTGCGAAAAAGCGTTCTCAGATCATGGCGTGGAAAGCATCATGCCGCATGGTCAAGGTCTCGATTGGAATGACGTTTGGATCGCAAGAGGCCCAGAATACACAAGAAAAGCATTAGAACCTAAAAATGTGCTAGATGAGGTCATATTTCCTGACCAGGCTATCGCACAGATGGCCAAAACATACCTGGTTAAAGGTTGGCTTACAGAAAACACAATCAGTGCTGTATTCGGCCCGTCAAACGTTGGCAAATCATTCTTTGCACTAGACCTGTCCTGGCACATAGCCGCAAAAGAAATGTGGCTTAATAGTCGAGTGCAAGGCGGATCGGTGGTTTACCTAGCGACAGAAGGGGGCAACTCATTCCAAAATCGCCTGGTTGCGCTTAAACAACAATACCAGGATCATACGGATGTAAAGCTTGCCATTAGACCTAGCCCTATCAATCTGTTTAACGCAGAAGAGGACATTGAAAAGGTCGAAGCCATAATAAGAGAAATAAGTAAGTCGCATGGACAATGCAAAATGCTTGTCATCGACACGCTATCCAGAGCCACACAGGGTCAAATGGATGAGAACTCAAACTCAGAGGCTGCTAAGTTTATTATGCAACTGGACGGGATACGAGAACGAACAGGCGTTCACATCATGCTAATCGCACATTCTGGTAAAGATACCAGCAAAGGATTGCGTGGCGCATCTAGCATTCGAGCCGCAATAGACACAGAAATTGAACTGTCATTTGACGAAGATACACGCATTAGAACCGCAGTAGCCACAAAACAAAGAGATATGGAAACTGGCGAAATGCTCAACTTTATCCTGGAGGTGGTTCACCTGGGCGAAGATGAGGATGGTGATGCCGTCACAACTTGCGTCATTCGTGAAGCTACAGATGACGAAATAAATGAGGTAGCGAAACCACGGATCAAAGGCAAAAACCAAAAATTATTTAAGCAAGTGTTCTTGCAGCTAAGAGGCGAAAAGATAGGTGCGCCCAACCCAAGTGGAGCAGGTTGGCCAGATAATGGTAGGTTCTGGTGTATTAGCGAAGATACTCTGCAAGAGCATTTCATCGGTAAACTTGTCGGCGTTAAGAAACCGCAACAAACATATAAACAAACATTTGATACCATGTTTGAAAATGGTCATATTTCGGTCAATGAGGGCAAAATATGGTTTTGTGGCAATGATGGCAAAACATCGGACAAAGAGAAGAATGCAAAAGAGGAACCGTTTTAGCGTATGTATATAAATCAATGTGTTATGGGTGTTAAAACGGTCAATCCGGTCGTAAATCGGTCAAGAATAAGGAAATGCGAATACACGACCGGAAAACCGAAAACGTATAGTAATACGTTTCGGTTCGGTTCCGGTTAGGGAAGGTTTAAAGTTGTGTTAAATCCTGGTCATCATTTGCAGTTAAAAAAATTAAAACAAAAAGTTCTCGAGGCTTTTCCAGGAGCAACGTTCAAGCTGCTGCCCAGGCAAAACCAAGCTAGGACCATTACCAGCGAAAATACTCCTAGCGAAAATACCAGGGAAGATACTCCTAGCGAAAATACTCACCACGCCAGTATCAAAGAATTAGAAAGAAAATTAGCAACAATCAAAACAATCGATGAACTCAAAGGATTTGCCAACCGCAGATCAATATTTAAACTAGACGTTCCAAAGTGGAACGAAAACGAAAAGAAAGCGATACAATGGCGAAAAATAGAAATACAGAAGAGCATCCAATAAGGTGGAGCGTTTACGATGACGGCTTAAGGATTTGGTTAAATGGTGAATATATCGGAACAATACCAACAAATGAATTATTGCACTTGTCTCATCATGCTCTTGAGCTTTTGCGGTTTACCTATGGGATCGGAGCAGAACAAAAAAAAGCCCACGATTAAACGTGGGCTAGGTGGGCAGTAATTGCCTAGAGGAAATTTAACAATGTCTAAATTCATCCGCCATTAACTCTTGTCCTATTCTCTCTAAATAAGCGCAATATTCATAGTTCAAAGCGTCCAATGTATCTGGATTGGTTTGCCCCAATCGAAACGCAGATTTTTCTAAAGGTATTTCAGACCAACATTCTATAGGCGATCCAAAATCTAACTCAAAAGCGTAACAATCAACGGTTTTGTATTCTTTGTTATAATGAAACAACCAATTACCCTCTATTCTCAAATCGTTAGGTTTAACTTTTTCATATAAATTGTAAGTCATTGATTGAGCAATTTTGGTTTTTGATGCGCTTACCTTGCGCTTTTCGATATTGCTAGGGTAAGCAAGCCAATCCTCTTTTTCGACCATTGTTTTACAATGTTGGCAAGTGACCGCAGACCATGCAAAGTGATAGACTATTCCTATTCGGTCACAATGTGGGCATAAAATACGGCGTCCACTTTGTGGCGCTCTAGTGTGTTTAGTTACTGGTTTAAGCATTATATTTTCCTCTACTTTTATAAACTGGCGAAAAAATGGGTCTAGCAATCATTCTCATCCCACCAAGTCAGACCACAACCTACAAAGTAAAGTCCGTCTTGGTTGGGTTCTTGGTTTATCAATTCAAGCCAAAATTCCTCATCATCGTGATCTGGATTAAAAACTTTTGGCACAATGTCATTTTTGATTTTATCAAATACTTTTTTGTTAACGTAAGGATTTAAAAAACCATTCCAACTTGCATTTGAGGGATGATAAAATCCCTCATAAATAGGATCGTTTTCACTATCAAACAATCCAAATCTAACTTTTACATAATCTTTCATTGTCATTTTTCCTCTGTTGTCATGCCTCTGTTTAAGCATGGGATGAGAGCGGCTTGAACCGCTCCACACCGATACTTAAGCAAAGAGTACAATCGCAAAAATCATACCCAAAGCAACCGCGCTTAAAATGGTTTCACTAATCATCCTTTTTGACCTCATATTTTATATATTGTTTTAAGTTTCCTAATTCGCCTTGAGCAACGCGCACTCTAAGCAATGATCGTTCAATTTGTGTTTCCGTATCTCTTAGATGCTTTAACACTCTTTCGATGCGGTCAAACGTTTCGTAAACCTCTTTATCGTTCATAATGACACCACGTCTTTTAACCATTGTGCGGAAAAACTTTCTTTCTCCACATCTTTCATGTCTACCTCATCAAGATTGCCGCCTTGAATAAGGTCTCCTAAATGCTCAACCATATGATCTATAGCCACTTGTAGGACGTTATGATCAAGGTCACATAATGTGACCACCGATCCAGTTTTGGTTACAAGGTGAAGCTTGCCCACCTCTAATCTAAATTCATTGCATAAAATTTGCTTAACCATATTATATATCTCCCATTCTGGTTATTGTTATTCTGTCGTTAACTCCGACACTATCCATTGAATTACCTATCAAAAGCCCTTCGATGTCATCCACCGATAAGTTGTAAGCTTCAAGGTTCCACTCTTCGCCCTCAAAATCTTTGAGTGTAAAAAATTCTGGAGGAATGTTTTCTGGATAGCCCTCTTTCCATTCGACCATATAGACACAACTTTTAACTAAACTTTTGACGAAGTGAATTGCCTCTTCGTAAGTCTCAAAGCTTTTAGCGACTTGCCTTGTGTCGTAATCTCCGTATTCACTACACTCCACAAAATATCTTAAATAAGTTTCGTCCTCTTTTTTGTCATAATGAAGATCGCTTGACTTGTGGTCTTTGAAGTCAATCCAAAATCGTATTGCTTTATCCTCATCTAGTGGCTTGCAAAGATGGGGCATTGCTTCATTGTGCCAACATTGATCTTCAAACCCATAAAGAGACAAATCTAATTTGGCTTTATAGTAGGTTTCTAAATCGTCATAATCTGGAAACTCACTCTCAACTCCACCGCCCCAAATTATGCGATAATCATTAAAGCCAACTTCACCTTTGATCCATTCGAAAAGGTGCTTTTCCAACTCTTCTAAATTGTCGCTTGTTATTTCTGAGCGTTCAATCAAGAGGCTATATTTCTTGCCACCCATTTTAAGCCACTTTTCATCGTATTTCTGGATG
>Ga0181389_1000791_pt1 | contig 12799 bp, 18 predicted proteins | sample 12SPOviralmetaG_FD_130121 | JGI IMG/M metagenome (GOLD analysis project Ga0181389, IMG submission 130121) | Marine viral communities from the oligotrophic San Pedro Time Series (SPOT) site, San Pedro Channel, CA, USA - 12 SPOT_SRF_2010-06-29 | ecosystem: Environmental > Aquatic > Marine > Strait...
TGGAGCAGTAACTACAACATTTGGAATTGTTGAGTTAGATTTAATAATATATTCAGCAGCGGCCCCCGCGTTCTGGCGAACACAGTCGGTTTCATCTTCGAGACCAGTGAATGATGGGAACTCAGGATCGTAGTATGTTCCAGTATGAACATCCAAGACAGACGTAATGTTGGAAGTAATTTCAAATCCAAACTTCTCTTTGATTCTGAATGCATCAATAACATGGAATTGTTTCGCATATCTTTTGCATAAACGGCCAGGTGTTAGTGCATGAACTTCTCCGTATGTACCACCACGTAGAGTAAACATATTACCAGAAGCATAAACATTATCGATCTGTGAACCAGTAAGGGCAACAGCCATTGCTCCATCAGGAACTCCGAGGAAAGCCTCAGCTTTAACCGAGAGTCCAATGCAGTGGAAGCCAGGAAGAGCGTATTTGTTCTGACTATGACCCGCAGTAACACCAGTGTTGATCCAAGCAACCTGATTTGCATCAGCTAAACCAGCAGAGAATCCACCCAACTCATGAGTTGATCCGCCTAATCGAGTATCTAACAGTCTGTTTTCTAGAGAGTAAGGAATTGCTCCTATGTGCGCCCATGCACCAAAGGTTTTATATAGTCCGTCTGGTCCACCAACTGTTTGTTGATTTGAGAAAGCAGCCGGAGAGGTTGTCCCAACGGGAGTACCCCCGAGATAGTTGACAAGATCATGCTTTTCCATTCCATAATGTTCTGATGTATGCTCAGGCCTACTATCTGATGTACCTCTGTGAACTGCTCTTGCGGTTATTCCAGAGAGAACACCCTGTCCGAAAGAAGGTTCAATGCGAATCGTCTTCAGTTTGTCGGAGGTGTTTCCTGCATAGAGCCAGCCCATTTCGTGAGTAGCTCCAGATCCAGGCTTGTGCCAGAATCCTCCCCAAAGAAGTGGGGTGTGAGGAATGTCTTCGAAAACTTCACCGACTGATGCCGTTGATCCTCCTGAGACCCCTTCCTGCTCAATTCCAGTGGGCAATCTGAGACGAGCAAATCGAACGTGATCGCCGCCGCCAGGAATGTCTGTGGTTCGTCTATAGTTCCATCCTTCGAAGTCACCAGAACCACCAGTTGCAGCTTCTTTCTTTAACCAGTTACCTGGCACATTCCAGCCAAACTGACTCCAGAACTGTCTGTTCCTTGGTGCAGTTCCTCCTAGAGCAGTGTTGTAAATTGCGGTTGATGAGCCAGTGGCTCCTTCAGCAGTGATACCGCTATGTGTTCCTTGTGTGGAACCTCTCCAGTAATACATCGCCATGTGATCTATCTCCCTTTAGTTGTTTTTTGATTTACTTATCATGATAAAAAGATAAGATCAACTATATTTAGGGAAACTTAGGCTTATCAAACCAATTTTAATTCAGGTTTTTCTGGGACAAGAAGAGGACTGAAAAGATTGTTATATTCAGTTAAGAGATCATCATGTGGAGGAACAACAAACAAAACGAATCTATCAGAAACCGAAACACCATCTCCTGTGTTTGCATAAGGCATCCAAGGAACAATTCCGATACTCTGCTGTCCAGTTGGAAGCACGATAGCGGGCTTAGCTAGAAATACTGAATCTTCGTTTTTGGTAACTTCAGCGATCAGTTCTTCGCCGCTGCTTAGTCTTACTAGTTGAATGTTTTTCATTTTTCTTTTTATCTTTCTTACTTGCAAAAATTTTATCATAATTATCAGCATACTTTTGCTGATCTACTCTTCTATATGTATCACCTTTTCCTGCGCCGTGTTTTCCACCCATCGTTGTTTACTCCATTGTACTTTTAGTTTTTTATCAAACACCATCAAGTATCGGTGCTTTCTACTTCGACTTCTCCACTCACCTTCAAGACCACTCATCTTTCCTCTAGAGTGTTTTAGGAATGATCCGTCATCTTGCTTGATCCAGAAATCTTTCTTGGGATCAGTAAGACCATAGTAACCAAAATTCAACGCCCTGTAAAGGATTCCTTCGTGGAAATCTGAATCTGCATAACTTAGAATCGCTCGAACCTTTGTTTCGGATCGAAGTTTCTTGATACATCGTGCAATGAACCACGATCCTAGATTGTGTTCTTCTTTTTGAACTTCTGGGTGTAGACACACACGACTCAATTCGAACAGACCGTCCTGTTCTTTTCTACTCAATCCAAATGCAGACTGTGCGATCTCGGGAACTGGAATGCCTGTGAAAATACAAACACCAAGAGGTCCATCGGCTGAAATCACTTCATTCCGAAACAGTCCATAGTTGTATCCTGATTTGAAACCACGGGAATGATCCTTGAGATAATGATATTCAAGAAGCAGTGATCCCGCTTCTTTCTTACCGATAGAATCAATCATAAAGTCTGATTTCATAAAGCGCCTGAACGGACTCGAACCGTCAACATTTAGTTTGGAAAACTAACACTCTACCAATTGAGTTACAGGCGCATAAAAAATAGGGACGATTCGTTTAACGGAATCGTCCCCATCGTTAGATCTAGAGGAATCCAGATCTCGGAAACGATTACATCATGTAACGGTTACCGTTGGAGTCGAAACCCATAACCCGCTTGCCAGGGTGGGTGTCTTCCATGAAGTAACGGGTCTTACCAGTGGAGGTTGGCTCCGTGGTGATTTCCCAGTTACCAAAGGACTCAACCATCGCACGAATGTCGCTGATGGTGGCGCGAAGGTTACCAACTCCGAAGCGCGACTTGGCTTCTGCGGGGGTAAGACCCTTACCGCTGGAAAGGTGGTTGATGACACGACGCTTCTTAGAAAGAGTGTTGCTTGACATAATCAAGAGTCTCCGTTTGGATGCTTAGAACTTTAAACGAGTCTTGGAGTCGCATCCGTTTGCTCCTCAACTCAACTGTGTAGATTATACGTTATCTTCGGGGTGCTGTCAACTCACTTGACAACCTTTTTTCAACTTTTTTTCCGCCTGTCGTGAAACTCATCGGCAGTCTCGAAAAGGCTTTCATCTGAATCCAGAAGCCTGTTCTTTGCCTTTGCGAACACAATTGCCATGGCAGAAAAGGCAAAAATCATTCCAAGCCAAACAGGTACGATCTTTGAAACCATGAGAACACCAAACATGATATTGATCATTGTCATGATCAAAAGAACAGTGTAGGCATACTGCTGTTGGTTTGCTGCTTTCTTATCTGCTTCCGTCATAGGACGTGCTGGTGTCCAGTCAACTTTTCGATTCATCGTGCCCTCGTGTATTCTCTGTCTAGGATTCTACAGTTCTCTTTGCCCTTGGCGATGAACACTTCACCAGCCGTCTTGTGGTTGTAGATCATACGAGCAACCACGGGTTCGGAATGTGTGTCAACGCATTCGGTGCAGTAGTCTGTATCGGGACAGAACTCAAGACGAATCTCAGGAATCTCATTGCCACAATCAATGCAGTATCTCACTTGAAAACTCCCATGCGATTCACCACGCGAGTCGTGAGGATCTCACCACCACGCTTGTGCATGTTACGTTGTTTGGTGATACCCTTACCCCACCCAACGCGGAGAACGGTATGCTTCTTCATAGCAGAACCTTCTCGTTCCGCTTCCAGATCAAACTTGTCAAGAACTCTTTTTGGCATCAATCCATTCTTTCTGTGCTTCTAAAAGATCTTCCCACATGTCAATTTCGTTCTGACATGCCTGAACCTTCTTGTTAATTTCGTTCGTAAGTTCGGCCGAAGACATATCAAAACATCTGGGTTGTGTATTCACTGTGAAGAACACCTTCTGTGTTCCGTCCGCGTGATTTATTCTCATCCATTGTTTCATTGACATGCTTTCTTAGTTTAATATCGGCAGGCGGGGCAAGTGGTTTTCCATTGACGGCATGTATACTGCCTCCCACATCGGTATCCCTCTCTCTGACACCCGCTTTTCGTCGCCGTACGTGTGCGACTATCCGATCTCTGAGGCGCGACCCCAGTGGAATACCCCCGACAGGACTCGAACCTGTGACCAATCGGTTAAAAGCCGATTGCTCTACCAACTGAGCTACGGAGGCTAATGGGTGGTGGCGAGTCACCCGTAACGCCAGAGTTTTCTTAATGCAGCAGTGAAGATCTCTAAACTTTCTACCGATCCTGAGTTAGAGTGAACAGGACACTTTTAATAATATAATCCATAATAGCATATATCCTTTAAGCACCTAAAACATCTTACTGCCCTTTCAACTGGTAGTAATCTTCAACTGTTGTATTGTATCATTATCGACTGAATAGTCAAGAGACTTGAGGAGTATTCTCAGAAATCCAGCAAGGTTTTTTCTGGGGATCTTTCCAAGTGGCAAATCTCAGCTTCTCACCGATGTAGTAGTTGCGATAGGCTTGAACTGCGTCACCAACGACCTTATGTTCATCTGGCATTGCCTGTGCAAAGGCAGTTAGCTCATCGCTGATAGGCATATTGTCAGGTCGTTTGTTTCGAACAAACTCAATCAAACTTTGTGACTTGTGTGTCTTGCCATATCGGGCAGTGTATTCGTAACATAACGCGAGGGCATGTGTAGTGTGCCAGTCGTAGTTTGCGCTGTTCTCAATCGTCCATTTCGTACAGGGGTGGTTGACGAATGATCCCTTGTACAGAAACTGTTCACGGTTGTCTGGGAGTCGCCATCTCTTGATACGTCTACCGTTTCTTGTTCGGTCGATGTACTCGACACCATCAAGTACGCGGTGAGTGGTGGACAGCATCTGTCCAGACTCCACGATCATCTTGACCACATGCTTGTCGCATTGTGTACGAGCAGCCGTAACGGGATCTTTATCGAGTACGAATATGTTCACTTTCATGGTCCTCTCGGGGAATCTCATAGTATCTCTTCAGTCCCCAGTGCTTCGCAAGGGCGCGTTCCCAGCACGCTCCTTTGCTGAACTGAAAACCTGCCATCATGTAGATCGCACCACACTCTCTGAGAGCTTCTATGTCTCGTCGTGCTGCGTCCTCGTAATCATACTCTCCCATACCTTCGGGATCAAGTCCAGTCTCTCTGTCCATTGCTGCGGGGTTTACAACGTCCCATCCAGCATGTTTGAGTTCCTCTTCTTTGCGATCAAAGGCATCCCAATTGAGATTAGGTCGACCGCTCATCGGTCCTGCAATGTAAATTCTAAGTGCCATAGTACTTCTCCAAAATGAGACGGGTGGGGCTCGAACCCACGAGGACACCGTTATAAGCGGTGCTGCTAATGCCATCCGCTTCCGTCCCGCATGACATCAGTAAGTATACCACTTTTCTTTGAGTTGTCAAGTAGTCGGTGGAGAGAAATTAGGGACTACCAGCACCACCACCAGCGCCACCACCAGCGCCACCACCACCAGCGCCACCACCACCAGCACCACCAGAAGAATCGGGATCAATACCACCCCAGTCGTCAGGAGGTAGGTAGCACGAGATCACGCACACGGTTCCGTCTGCACAGTTCTGGCCAAATGGAACATCTAGACAACAGGGAGGTGAACTGATTCGGCGTGTCCACGTACCCACTGTACAATACTTCTTGATTCGAGTAATTGGTGGGGTTGGATCGGCAGATATGATATCTCCTGTGTTTGGATCGATTACGGTATCACCTTCAATATGAGGAGCGATTGCATAGACTCGAATTGTATCTCCTGCTCTCCAATCAGATGGGGCATACCAACTGGTTTCAGCTTGGGTGTCATCTCTCCATGCTTCACCATCAGTTCCGAATTGATAGAGAGTGTCGGCCAGATCTCTTGGTACTTCATTCTGAAAATTATAATTCAAAGCATCCTGGCAGTTTGGATCTGGATTGACAGAAGATCGACATGCTTTACAAACAAAATCTGCATCTGCGGGGGTGTTCGGATCAGTACTCTGTGAACCAGATAACCTATACAAATCTCTATGATAAACACTCCCCCCTCTTATTACCTCGACAACGTACTGCACAATAGGAGTGGTCTCAATATTGTGTTCTTGTTGTATTTCGTCTCTAATTGTTCTCAATCTCTTGTGTAAATTACCATGAAGAATGTTTATACCATGATACGCTAGTGATGATTGTGGATTTATCTGAGATGTAAGAGGATGTGGTAACGGTGTTGTTGTATTAAAATTGTTGTTGACGTGATGAACAAAGTAAGGCGTGTCCATTCTTCGCCAGATCAAAGGAATAGGACCTCCAGTTGGTAAGGTGGTTTGTTCTCCAGCAAAGACATCAAACAAATCGGCAAATTCACCAAACCAATCATTGTCTATTCCCTTTCCATTCCAGAAATGGGATTTAAAGTTACAATATGATCCAATCCCTTGGTCCATAGCATCCCCCTCCCACGGTCCATTCAAAGAATCAGCAAAGTCCAGACTATTGTATGGAGTTATTTCACAAATGTCAGTTAACGAATCATTTGATTCAAATCCTGGCGCCCCAAGGAACAAGGAGTGAGCGGTTGTCAACGGAATGATTTTACCATCAGAATCTCTTGTGGGAAGACCGTGGAATCTCTTTGGTCTTTGAAGGTGGTGCAATCCATTAGCATTGTTGCTTGTTGATCCGTCATCAATGGGCGCCCCCAATTCATTTCCACCCTCATCTATGGTTGCAAAAACACAATCGGAGTCTCCACCATTATCCAATGATTTTATCTCGTAATCAATTATGTCTATGATGTCTGTCCTAGAACCTGCATCCGAAAACTGATCTAAAAGAGTAGGATTGTTTCGTGCGTCATCACTACTTACTGGACTGGACGTATCTTCGGTTAGCCTGAAAGCAGTGCTAAGGGGGACAGGCCACTTTGTTCTATCTGCTAATTCCTCGTCGGTAGGTGTGTCCACATTATCATACCTATCGTTAAGTAGGAACACGAAAGCTCCTATATTTGGATCTGTTCCATCGAAACCACCAACCACATCAAGAACACCATCTGGATCACCAGATAATTTCTCCCATAAAACATACTCAAGGCCATCGTCTTCGTTGAAATCACTATCGAAATCATCTACGTTGTAGTCTCTGGTCAATTCTCCAGTTATTCTAAACCTACCGTTGGTGGTATTCAACCCCCCAACTCTACTTAATCCTCTGTAATATACCCAACCCAGATCCTGTTCTGTTGGGCATCCAGTAAAATCTTCTCCGGGAATTGCCTCGTTTGCTCCCTCGCCTACATGGTAACTACAATCTTGTCCCGTATTATCCAGGTCTTCACATCTAGAAGCCCTGCAAAGATCTCCCGGCTCTGGGTTTCTGTTAAAATAGTATACCGCAAGATCACTTGGAACAAAAATATCTGTCAACGTCCCATTTGCCTCTCTTTTCCTTTCAACAAACTCCCCAACACCACCGCTGGTGACTAGATTGGGCCGTGCAGGATTAGTTCCAGGCACATTCGGGACCGATCCAGTATCTGTTCGGATATTACTTTCGTTTATTCCAGATTGATTTACCCCACCTGCAAGCACAGCAAATTTATTTTTTGTTCCTCGTATTCCCCCCGTAAAAGGATTGTCATCAAATCTACTGACTTCTTCTATGGGCATGAGAACAGTATTAAACGTTTCTCCCGTGTCACATTTGAGTTGGGTTGGGGCAAGTTCAACTTGTCTTACTGGGGCTTTGACAGACGAGTCTGGTTGATTTGCTCGTGTGGCATGATCGGGGTTGCTAGACTGAGGCGCATCTGTCAAATTATGAATACCAAACACTTCGAACACACCACGCCTATTGGCTGGATCTGTTATGTCAAAGCCGTTACTAGTATTTACTTGACCGACTTGGAATGTATGTGACACAGAAGTATTTGCCGAATCTCCGTAGTCTAGCCCGTTTAGATCGGTGCCTACATCGGCAAGTGAGTGACCCAATGTTAAGAGGAATCTGTCACCCGCTCCTACATTGTCGAGTTCATCCAGTGCTTGTTGTCCTGTGAACTCAACCTTCCATTTGTAGGAAGCGGTTCTCGCAGTCGGATTCACGGTCGCCTCTACTTCTTCCACGCTCAACAGAAAACTATCACTGGTATCACCCTCTTTGGTTAATTGCGCTGTACCTCCATTACTAAAGAATGTCGAATTTTCTCCTCCATCCGTCCAGTTAAATCCAGGTCTGATCTTAGTGACGTTGAGTGTCACCTCTGCCACTTGTGTTGTATTCAGATCGATCGGGGAACCGAAATCATCGTCTTGGTTAATTTCAGGATTGAATACAAAATCAAACACTGGGTCTTCAACCTCAAAAAGATCCGCAGGAATATTTCCAAGATTAAACCCAATAGTGTCTTGAGGGAAGGACGCAGGATTATTAAACTCGTCGAGTCCACTATTGGCACCCATTGCTCTCACTCCAACCGCAACGGAAACAGTAACAGGATCCTCACCCGCCGCTGGAATGTCGTTGGCATCAACCACGAAGTCTACACCTACACCTTTGGCAATTTCGTCTTCTGAGTTAGGATCGCCAACGAAAAATTCAAAATAATGTTCGTTATTGAAACCACCTTCAGATTGCATCGGATCGACTGTGAGTACGTCACCTTCACTGATTACAATTCCGTCAAACTCAGATCCATCTCCACTGTTCTGATTGGCCACCTCAAAACCATTTCGTAACACTGTAAAAGTAAAATTACTTATTGTGGGATACTTCACTTGCCAATCATAGGTGACATTCCAGCCTTCTCGGGCACTTTTCTCTAACCATGTTTCTGTTTCAGTGGTCTCTTCATTACCATCAACATCAAACGTTGCAGGGTTAAACCGAACTGATGCCTCGTGATCCAATTGAATGTCTGTGTCGTTGTCCTGCACATCTAATAGGACAACAGATGTAAGCTCAAGGTCGGGTGGTTCGAATGTTTCTGGAATGTCGGTTTGATCAGTACTAAAATTCGTTGACACCCAGTGCTTTGCACGAAGAAGAAGATTACATTGACCGTTTTGATTTTCATGTGCAAACTGTACCGTTGAAGTTACATCTATGTTTTGGAATTTTGCAATAGCTTCTTCATCAATTTCGGCATCTGCGTCATGCTGTTCGGTGTGAGCTTCCTTTTCAATCCTAAAACCAGCTAGAGTGTTCACATCCTCTGGAACGTTTGTGACTAGACCACCGCCCATCGATCCATATCCGACATGGCCGTATACTTCATTCCCATCCGATCCAACAATATCAGATAAACCCGAACCATCGTAGACGGCTGAATCAAATGGTTGTTGCCCTTCCATGAGATCCCATCTTCTACTGTTCTGTGCTGCACCGATTGGGTTTGGTAGGGCCTGTCCAGCTTGTCTGTGCCATCTATTATCTGGCACGGGATATTGAACACCATCAACGGGATTACCAGTTGCTTTTTTTGTTGCATTCCATGTACAAGTATCTCCAGTTTCTTCATCAAGTGTAATTAAGTTATGAATTTCACATGGGACACCACCACTCGGCCAAATATTTTCATTGATGACACCACCAAACTCATTCCACACATCGTCATCATGTTTGTCTGTGATTGGAACAAGCTCTAGAAAGGCGCTTGTTATCACTGCTTCGGTTGGAACAGCATCTCGAAGATCAAAAGAAAGAACAGAGCGAGTGGGTCCTATGTTTGTATAGACAATACCATCATTGCTAGAATCCCCATCATCTGGTAATTCTGGGTGTTCTTTTGGTGATCTGAACTCATCAATCGGTTGATTGTCTGTGGCGAGACCAATTGCAATCCAGTCTCGATCATTCCCATTTTCGTCTAAGTCTCTGTACGATACATCATCTCCGCGAACAGCCAACTGTTCATTCGGATCAGTTATTTTCTCTGGGACCATGAGAGGACTGCCAGCATAACGAAGAACAGTGTCCCATTGCGGTATAATGGTAACTTCGAATTCTGTTGGTATCGAAGGATCACTAGTAACCGTTGGTTTTTTACTAAGCGGATGACGAAGATATGGTTTAAATGCCCTACGCATACAAAAACTCCTACACACAGATTTATATCAGTACTATGTAGGAGTTCTTGTGAAACGGGGGCGCAACAAAATATTTAAATTTCCATTTTATCAACCCAATCAAATTCTTCTTGAGTGTCATCCGCTGAATCACTCAGAGAAATTCGTAACTTCTTGTTGGTAACATGACCATTTTCGGTCTTGTTAAGATAGTTGGACTTCTGACGATCTTCATCATGTCCAAGTCGATAGTTGACTTGATCGACATTCCCCATCAAGTATTTAATCTTTTCTTTTGCATCTACATCAGCAAAGTGCCAGTGCATGAGATCCTCTACTTGTTGAATGGCATCGTTTTCATTTGGTCCCAATGGAATGTCAATATGAAGTCTGTACATTATTTACTCTCACTATCCTTTTCAAAGAATCTTGGTTTTCTAGTCTTCATCGGAAGATTAGCTCTTAGTTTCTGCATCGCTCTCGATAGTTGAACGTGATCCACTTGATCGAGAAGATACCCTTCATAGGCAAGAACAACGTTCTCCCCTATATCAATTAAGTCTGAAAGCCATTGGTCTATATCTTCTGGGTAGACAAATGCTTCTCGTCTTTTCTTCGGGGTTGCTTTTTTCTTTCTTTGCATCTTTGCTTTACTGCATAAGATACAATTTGGTTCACTTAAATTGCATTATACAAAACAAATTGTATCTTATGCAACTCCTTTATACTTGGTTATTTCTTGGGCTTCCAAAACAGCTATCTCCGATACAACATCGGACATATCGATAGTGTCTAAATGGTCATAATTCGTGCAAGCATATCGAATACAGTCGTACACATTATTAGATGTTTCAATTGGAATGAATTTCCCTTGAATATTTTCTAACACTGCATATGCTCCTTTGTACCAATCAATACCTACGTTTTTTCCAGCCATATTAAGCCTCCTTGAGTAACTGAGATGAGGTGAAAGACTGAACCGAATCAGAAATAAATGATCGCCACTGATTAAGATCTGTGTCAAAGACACGAACTTGATTCGATGTTGTTGTGGGGGAGTATGAAGAGCCAACTTCGTTTAGTTGTTGCTGCTCTGGCAATCTATCGGGGTGCAGTGTGCAGTTCATGGTTCGGATGGTTCCATCCTTCTTTTCGAAAACCACGGTGCAAACTCCACGGTGAAGATCCTCGATCATTTGTTCTCGGTTCATGATGTACTCCTTAGTATTTAGGGTTGAAAAGTGTTGAATCAGATATATTTTACACTATTTTTCGTGCGTGTCAAATGCAAAAAAAGAGATCGGTTTTCACCGATCTCGTTCGAGGACTGCTTTTACCTTGTCCCAATATTTCAATGTCGCTGTTTTCTTGTAGCCGTTTGGCCCACCATTGTGTATTCGAGCGATGTCTTCTTGGGTTGGTTCGCGTCCGAGTCTACGCTTGGTTGCGTACCGCTTCATGTATGCGCGAACTATCTTGTCAGCATACTTTGGTTTGAAACAGTCTCGGTAGGTTCCACCGATTCCACTGAACTCGGTTGCATCGGTCCAGTAGGTTCGCCAAATCTGGTAGATACCAATCGCGTTTCCGTTGTCTCCAACCGCGTCGGGGTTATTGTTTGATTCCACCACGCGAATGGCTCGTAGTACATCATTGAATTCCTTGTCTGTCAATGCGAATGCGGGAGAAGCGAGAACGAGAAGAGAGAGCATTGCGGTTTTCATATGTAGTCTCCATCACATGTTGTGATATGCTTTAGAACTTTTCTTCAGAATGCGATCTTCGTAATCAATTGCACATTCCCATTGTGAATTTTCGTATCGTGTTTGTGCCGTTGTTGAACCAGCAGGCTTTCCGACTCGGTACTTTCCAGTATCGAAAATCTTGTTCCAGATCATTCTGGCATGTTCTTCGGTGTTACCTTGCAGATTGCAACCCTCCCATGCACCCCACGGCTGCCAGAATCCTTCTCCAGTCTTTCCAGTGAAGTGAACGGCAACTTTATTCTTGTTGCCAATTTTGATGAGAGAGAATCGAACACAGATGTCGTCGTTCCCACTGCTCAAGAAGTGCGAGTCGTTGTAGATGCAGTTCTTTGTGTTGGGGACCGACTTCCAGTCGAATCTATACACTCTATTGCTCATTGCTGCGAATTTCATTCTTTTTCCAGTTTCGTCTATCGTTTTTCGGATCACGATTCTTCGATGATTTGGACCATGTTGAAGAGCGGAATGCGGGACGGCCGAAGCCGTCCCGATTCCATTCTTTGCCTCGTCGTGTTTTACGGATCATTGCGCTGATTCACGTTGTCGCTGGAGTCTTTCGTGAGATACTCCTGCGTTCCGCTGGCTACGGCTTGAAGGTCTTGTCCGAATCCTGCAATGGTGTTGCATCCACCGAGACCGATTGCGACGATCAGAGCGATCAGGAACAGTGCAACCCAGTGTCCAAAGGTGATTGGTTCGGCTTCGAGAAATTTGTCAGTACGCTTGGCGATCTTCTTGGTTTGGTTCTTCATTGTGAGAATCCTTTTCGTTGTGTGTATATTGTAAGAGAGTTTACAGATTGGAACAACATTCAGATCTTGAGTTGACGAATTATTATTTAGCCGTTTGGGTCCTTCTGATCATCGTCGATCAGTTCATCAGAATCCGCAAGCAACTCCCGCCAGCGGTCCTGAATGTCAAGTGTCATCAGTTCGTCGAGACTCCGCTCGTCGAATCCAGTTTCTCGGCTCATACACGCTTCACGTTGAGCCTCTTCAGCTTGCTGTTCCTTCCACGATTCGTATGCGTGATCGGGGCAATCGTAGATCTCGCCAGGAAGATCGGTGTTGGTCTGTTCGTCGAAAGTACACA
>Ga0181389_1000803_pt1 | contig 12652 bp, 18 predicted proteins | sample 12SPOviralmetaG_FD_130121 | JGI IMG/M metagenome (GOLD analysis project Ga0181389, IMG submission 130121) | Marine viral communities from the oligotrophic San Pedro Time Series (SPOT) site, San Pedro Channel, CA, USA - 12 SPOT_SRF_2010-06-29 | ecosystem: Environmental > Aquatic > Marine > Strait...
CATATATCTGGTTTCATGGGTGACCATAGTCGTACTTCTCCTGTTGTTTCTTTGTAGTCGCCGTGTCTAAGGATGCGGGCAAGCCGTACCATTAGCAGGGCATCTGCTTCTGTTAATCCGTTGGCGATGAAAGCATCACGCGTCACATCCCAAGCTAACTTTGGGTGTGGTGCATCTGCTAATATCTTATCTGCTTTTGCTGTACCTATCCCCGGAATGCCTTTGTAGTTATCCGAAGAGTCACCGGTCAGGGCTTGCTTGAATACTGCAAGGTCAGCCACGTTAGGATTGATACGCATAGCACGGCGCATCTTGTCAGGATTAAAGACCTTACAAGGTAGCGTCATGATGTCCTTATCGATGCTGACAACAACAGGACTCTCTATGTCAGGTTGCGTACCTAAGATGCCCAAGAGGTCATCAGCTTCCAGCCCTGCCTTCTGTACGACTTTGTATTTTTCAGACAGATATTGATAAGTAAAAGTGAGCGCAGAAGGTCGCTCCATTCCACTACGATTTCCTTTGTAGTCAGGGAATATATCGTGTCTGAAATACTTACGGGTTTGATCTGAGAAGCACATCAAGGTCACGTTAGGTTTGATGCGCTTTGTCCACTCGTTCATCATGTGATCCACATACTCTTTAGCGCGTACAGGATCGAACTCCATGATGGTATCTTCTTTGACGCTGACAGCAGCGGCAGATTTAAAGGCAACAATGTCGCCGTCTATAATAGCAGTTGTCATGCGGCATCTCCTTCAAGTTCGCATTTCCACCACAAGTCGCTAGGTGGTAGATGTTGTAAGGCGGTTTGCCCCATGTAGACTGCACGTTTAGCGCACTCACTTTTTGTTGCCCAAGGCCCCCACTCGTCCTCGATGGTTACACACGAAGAGGGGTCATTCATTGCACATACAAACATAATTACTTTCCACATCAGTGTGTCTCCTTCCAGTTCGAGCCAATGTCATAAGAACCAGACACTGGACATTTAAGGTTTAGTTGTTCACCAGCTAACGTGATGGCATTCGCAAACAGTTTGCCTATCTCTTCTGCGTGTTCCTCACGCACAGACATCTGTACTTCGTCATGCACATTTGCACAGTAGTTGAAGGTCATTGGCTTATCATCCACGACATGACCGGCTTTGGTCGCGAGGTCAAAATGAAATGCGACCAATGCTTTCTTCATCACGATTGCACCGGCTGACTGTAGACAGAAGTTGAGGGCGGAGTGTGGTGACAGGATAGGAACATGACGACCGTCAACTCCCAGCAAGTACCCCCGCTCACAACGCTTATCGATGATATCGGTCAGCTTGTCTAAGCCGGTGATACCTTTCTTCATACGCTGTCGGACTTCCTTGCCCTTCATATAGATGCCAGCGTCCTTCATGATGGCTTGCAACTTGCGGTCACTTGCGCCGTACAAAAATGCGTACGTTGCTCGTTTTACGACATCACGATCTTTGACACCTAGTGCCTTACCGGTGCGTGAGTGTACGTCAGTACCATCGTCCTTCGATCCTTGGAGCAATGCGTTAGCGTATGCCCCATCATCGAAGTGACCTAGATAGTGAGCCAGCATTCTGAGTTCGAGCGCGTCAGCATCACAACCAACCAGCTTGTCACCCTCATCCGGTAGCCAGACTTCACGCATCCTAAGATCACGCTTACTGATCTGCCCCATGTTAGGCCCCCAATGACTACAGCGTGATGTTGCTGTACCTATGGTGTTAACCTTGCCATGCACATAGCCCTCGCTGGTCACACACTTGAGCCATCCTGATTCACCCTCGCTGATTTGCGACAGTTGCTTCTGACAGAACAGATAGCTATTCAGTAGCTGGGCTTCGGGGTACTTTAGATAAGACAGTACAGTCTCATCGATCTTTGGTGAGCCTGATGGTGAGAATGCTTTAGGCTTCCACCCGTACTTCTCAGTCAGACGCGATGCAATTTGCTGGCGGGAACCAGGGTTGAACACCTCGATACTGTCCTTCAATTGCTTACCGGTCTTCTCTGACCAACGCTCATGAGTGATAGGCGGGAATGCTTCTTGGAGTTCAACCTCGATGTCCGCCATACGTTGGCGTAGTTCAGCGCAAACTTCCTCTGCCATCTTTACATTCAGACGGAAGCCATGCTGCTCTTGCTGGTTTATGACATAAGCAAAGTCATGCTCAAGTTTTATTGCATCATCCCAGCCATAGTCTTCATCTAGGATTTCACAAAGTTTATGGTAAACCAATGTTGTTACCTCAACATCACGGGCGCAATAGCCAGCCATCTCATCGCTGAACTTTTCCCAATCGTTGAAGTTACCTTTCAGATAGCCAAGCGTTTCTCCCCAGAATTCTAGTGAGTGCTTACGGCGTGTAGGATATACAAGTCGGGATAGTATAAGTGTATCCATAACTTGGGTTCGCTGTAGTTTTAGGTCAGGATAAATCCTCATCAGTGTTGGATAATCGTACCCCAGACCGTTGTGCCACACTGTCACTTCCGCTTTCTCTAGCCTCGCCAACCCATCCTTCAGTGGTGGGTAGTTCGGGTGATCCGCGTAGACGACTATGTCCGCTGGTGCGTGGTAGTTCGCTATCGCTAAACAATGAACCTTGGTCGCTATTAGACCGTCTGTCTCTATGTCTGCTATGAGTGTTGTCAAAATACTTTACCTCGTTGTTTGCGTGTATGATGCGGTGACAATTGGAACAAAGAAGCACACACTTATCTGCTTCTTCTACCAGCTTTTCCCAAGGCACTGCGGTCATGTTGGAAATCATTAAGTTAAACTCTTTTGTGTCTGGATTTCTGTGGTGGAAGTCATAGACTTCGCGCTGAAATTTCTGTTCGCATCTCGCGCATTTATCACCATGTCTTTCTATGAGTGCATCCCTTCTGTTTTTTCTTTTGTTCCGTTGGTGTTCGATCTTATCGAACGCTATAGCCTAATCTCCTTGTTGCTATCAAACTCAGTCACCTCTTCAAGTAACCCAGATTCTGGGCTGAACTTTAAATCACACACGTCTCCGGTATTTCCGGCGTGGCGATCTTTGAGACATTTAACACTCAGGATATTCTCACCGTCAGACGCATTGCGTGACACAGCTAAGACTTGGTCGCTGATCTGTGCGATGCTTTGTGAACCACGAAGACTTGACAGCGTTGGTATCTGTCCATCCTCGAAGCCTTTATCACCAGACGGTCGGCGTAGGTGGGAGATAACCATCATGCCTACATTGGTTTCTTGTGCGAATGACCTGAGTTTAGTCATGACATAATCAATTTGTTTTCTCTCATCACCACCCGACACCATGAATTCACTGCCGGACAATAAGATAGATAGGTGGTCGAGAAAGATATACTCAACACCACACGCCTTGACCATGTATCGAAGTTTGTTCATCAAGTGGTCACTATCCATAGAACCGAAGTGGTCATACAGAACGAACCGTCCAGTACCTAGAGTTTTACTGAACGCTTCTTCGCGCTCTCTTTCCGATAATTCTTGAGGCAAGTGCAACTGCTTGCCAAGGGCATAGGACATGAACCGCAACCCAGTCCGTCCAATAGATTCCTCAAGCGCAACATAGCCAATAGTTTTACCCTGCGTAACTGCAAGGTCATACGCAATCTGAGCCGCAATCGTAGACTTGCCAACTCCAGATCCAGCCGTAAGACAAACAATCGAAGCTGGGCGTAAGCCGAAGAGAACATCGTTGAAAGACTTGAACGGATATGGTGTACCCATAACGATAGGTTTAGATACTGCATCCCAAATCTCCTTTCCATTTATAACCCCATCCGGTCTATGGGGCTTTGCGTTATATACGGCTTGTAACAACTCTTTGACCGCGTTGTTGACTAGCATTTCATTTGCATCTTTATACTTATCAAGCGTGGCTATCGTTGCCTTGCCGGGGCTGAGTACTTCAGCGCATTGCTTGGCAGCTTTCATCCCTTGGTCGTCTTGATCAAAGAGAAAGCAAACCTCTTCGAACTGTTCGATCCAATCGATGTTACGACTGATAGATTTCGATGCTGACTGTGCGCCATTCGGGATGCTCACCACTGGCCAGGTTTTGGTACACTGATGATATGAGAGGGCATCGATCTCGCCCTCGACAATCACCAACCGTTTACCAGCCTTCCAAAGATGCTGTCCGAATAACTGAACATCAGTCATTTCACCACGGGTTTGAAATTTCTTGCCTTCGAACCGTAGCTTCTGTCCACACACGTCACCGTCTTTATTACGGTACGGGGCAACGTGACAGACTTTGTCACCGACCTTTGCCAGCCGGTAACCATACTTCTTGCAAGTGTCTTCAGTGATGCGTCTGTTCTGCAATGCGCGGAACACACCACCACTAACTAAATCAGAGTCCATAGTTTTCCTTACGGTCTGTTGTTCACCTGTCCACTTATGCCCCTCACAAGAGAAACAATAAGTGTGATCCTCATAGACTGTGAGTGCATCCGATGACCCACAGTCTTCACACGGTTCGTGCGCTTTAATCACGGACGATTGCGTATCGTACATAGCGTTGTCCTGTCACATCAGTTTTATGGATACGGTTAAATCTAAATTTACCGGTGGCTTCCATGTCGCTGATACGGCGGGGTAATGCACGAATTCGATACAGGTTTTGTGCTTCGATGTTCGTGATTGATGAACGCATACTGAAGTGTTTCTTTAGTAATTCTATCTGTGTCATACTGACTCCACATAAGTTATGTTAATGCCTACCGGCTCATCCGGTTCGGCGTATCGTTTGACCACCGCTAGTGCGATAATCTGGTCATCATCGTTCCAAAAGAAACCATTGCTGGTCATTGAATCGAGAGGGCCTTTGGCGAAATTATCCACGTCTCCACGCGGGTAATCTCTCTTTGATGTCTTCGGGCGTTTAGCCACGACTTCTATAAGACACTCGATGGGATGTTCCATGTGCTTCACTGTGTTCTGAAATTGACGCAGTGCTTCTCTACATTTGACCCGAAAGTTCTCATAAGTTTTGCCGTAGTAAGTACCCCACCTCGACACGCGAGGTCTGGATGCGGGAACTGGTTCTACTTCTAGGAAGATGACCGTTGCCCCGCGCTCCATCAGATAGTTCCGTACCTGTTCCGCCAAACTAGATTGCGATGTCGAAGTCGTCATCGTCAGACGAATCATTCTGTACGGCTTGGTGTTCACCAAAGTCTCCGGCTGCGCCCTGACCAAGATTTCGTTTCTCGATCAGCATCACATTTCGAAGCTGGCTGGTGACACCTTTGTTCCCACCGGTGTTATATGCTTTCAGTTGGAACGATGCTTTAATCAGATCACCTGAAGATGGGCAGTCGTCTACTGACAATTGCTTCTTGTCTTCACTGACAAATCCTGGTTGGAACTTTGTCTTCGCGGTGATCAACCACTTGCCTTGGAAGTCTTCCTTCTCAGTATCGTCACCATCCTTGAATGGCATACGGAGTCCGGAAGGTAGCTTCTTAAATTCAGCGGTGGCTATCTCTTCGGCTACGGTAGTGAGTGTCTTGATAAACTCCTCAACTTCCTTGTCGCCTTTCTCCATCACAAGCGTGACTTTGTATTTACCATCAGAGAATTCTTGACCCTCATCAGGCTTTGCCAACCATGCATAGGCGGCGGTTACATTTGGAGAAACTTGGATGCTTGCTTTATTGCTTGCCATAGTTTTGATTACCTCAGTGTGTTGTTTCAGTTAAGTCGGGATGAAACATGAGGGCTTGGGATATAAACCAATTATAGTTTACGCCCACATCCTCAAGTTTCTGTTTGTAGTCGTCAGGCAAATAGCCCAACTGCCAGAAGATAAATGCCATTTGCGTAATCAATTCTTCTGCTTCTTGGGTACGCGGTGGATATGTAGTTGGCATAAGGACACTCTATTTGCTAGTGCTAGTTTCACTGTACAAAAGATCAAGCAAAGAAGTATTTAGCTTTAAGTACTTCAGATACATCGAATGATCCTTGCGGTGGTATGTCCGGTAAGTCAACATCAGGTGCGTACTCATGTATGTACGGTTCAAATTCGTCCGCAATCCAATTACCTTTGAACATTCTATATGCTGTCTGCCGAATAACATCACGCATTGTATCCACATGGCTTGGCAATACTGCAAAGCTATCGTGAATAGCAGCGATGCTATGGACATGATGTTCCTCTCGCATCTCAACCACTACCTTCTGCATTAGAGCAGCATCGAGTGAGTGAATGATATTCGGTGAGGAAGACAGCATCTGCTTTCTGACATTCAGTCCGCCGTCAGGGTTTTCATCCCACATAAAGTAGCTACCCATGACAGTCTTCACGTCAGACTTTGCGACATTCCAATAAGATTGCTGGATGGTAGAACCAACCGGCGTTACCCATCGTAATGGCTTATCAAATTCAGCTAATGCTGTTGCACACTTCTGGAAATAATCCATGATTGGACGGCTGGCGACTATCGTCTGGTTAAGAGCAATCAATAGTTTGTCTCTCATGTATGCCGCGTTCTCTAGTTTATTTCCATCGAGTACATCACAGAAACCATCCTTAATAAGCTGGTCTTGAATGCCGCGTGGTGTCACACCGTAGCTGGTTGTCATACAAGCCCGCTTACATACAGACCTGTTGATATGACCCACCCACTTGTGTGCTTGCTCAAGGTTCACGCCGTTCTGAATATCATCAGTTACTAAACGCATCACCACATCAGCCGTTGCGCTGTAGATATCAAACCGCTCTGGGTCGGCAGAACAGTTTGTCAGCTTTGCACCTACAACATCGCGACCGATAAGAGATAGCAGTTGGAGTCCGTTGTTCGATCCATCCTGATGAACAGGCAGGGTGCAAACAAACTTAGCTGGGTTGTCCATACCAGTAGCTTGCGTCCAATCCACACACGTTTGCCAGAATTCTAGTTCTGATTCAGCGTGTGTCCATAGACGGTCACCCGATCCGAATGGATCTGTGGCGGACTGAACGATCAGGTTATGGTTGTCTGTCGCCCACGTCTGCATCTCTTCGAAAGTGATTTTGTCTTCACCGTATGTATTACACAAACGGACTGCCAACCAGAATAGACCACGTTCTCCCAACGGTTCACCGTCAGCAAATCGCATTACTCCTCTAGCTAGACTATCACCTTGAGGGTTTAAATCTGGGGTCACATAGTACATACGTCCGCGACTGTCACACTTGATGACATTGTATAGATCACGACCTTTGACATGGTCACCCAGAGTTATCTTACGAATGGTTGCTTCACGTTTGGAAACCTCGCGTGAATTCTTATCGTGTATGTTCGTAAGTTCATACTTCCACTCTGCCCGCTCGACCTTCGACATGGCATCCCATTCGAATTCATCCTTGCGGGGTGGTAGTGGTTGTGGGTCTGGCGATGGGATACATGAGATAGCTTGAGTGTCGTTTATGAAACAATCACGCGCCATCTGTAATGCATCTTCATCAATCCGGAATGGACACCAGCCCAGATAGTTCGCTGCCCTTGTAGTTATGTAAGACAACGGGTCATTCAGTACAGACGTGTGCTTGTGCAATCCGCCTCTAATGAAATCAATATCGATCATGTAATAACCGCCATCGTATCTCTGGTTCTCTTGATCCCATGACCACGGGCGTGGCTCGATGACCATCGGTTTGAGTACCGGAGCTGCTAACTCTAACTGGCTATTGATGTCTTCCATCATCGCACGACACGCATCACTCAGGAATACTTGTCGCTCTGTTTTGTTTCTGACTTGGACGTATCGGAGTTCGAAGAAACCCCCACCGTTTTCGATGATGAGGTCGAGGATTTTTGCACCGATGTGCATTCGGACATCGCGTCTCCAATCGAGAGTTTCGATTGATTTGATGCGCCGTGACCAGTTACCCCACTGGCGTTGGTTGAAGTTCTTCGCCGTCCTAACGAGACGAGCCGCGACATCAATGCCACCCGATTGTTGTGCTTCATCTTTGGAACTCCTTAACCACGTCTCAAACTCGACCTGTTGTTTCATTGCCAGACCGATGTCTAAACACACGTTCCGCGCTGGGCGACCAAGGCTGGCTTTAGCCAGACGGATAGCCAACACTGAGCGCAATGCGATGTACGCAATCTTCTCTGGAGATACGAAACTGATGTACCACCACCAGACAGGGCGTACCCCTGGCCCGCTGTTGGCAATCCCTTCGATGGCTTGTTCTTGTGCTTCACGGATAGCAGGGATGATCATCTGCATTGTCTCCGTAAATATCTTACGCCCCGCCCCAGCGTCAGAGACACGACCTTCCGATAGAATTTTACGGAACTTCTGTACCCCTTCTTCAACGCCAGCTAGTTCGATCCTACGCTGTTCTTCTTCTAATGCTGGATCGAGCGTGTGTGCTAGTAATGTGCCGAATTGTTTACTCATGGTAACCCTTTGTGTTTGCTGTATTATTAACTTAGGTTCACTGTAGTTCATTGTTATAGCAGTGAAAAAACTAAAGGTATCAATAGGTTATGCGGGAGCGTTCAAACTCATAACCTGAAGGTCGTTGGTTCAAATCCAACCCCCGCAACCAAACCAACTATTTGTTTTCCCTAGACAAATATGCGCTGGTGTACAGTAAATACTTATTATGTACTTGCTGGATGTGCCGATAGTGTGCCGACTTCTGCCACCACACCATGAAGAATAGGAAGAGTGTGAGTAGCGGGTGTGCCACAATGAAGATCCAGATGTTCAGTTCTTCATACGTCCAGCCCATTGTGTCTGCCCATGCATTAAGTGCATCAACACACATCCAAAAAATTTTATTCATAAATTGATCATAGTTCATACGTTAGTCCTCAAATTGTTAAGAATGGTTGCCGCTTCGTTTGCCACTTGTGATGGTGACAGGTGTGCGTATCGTGTTGTCATTTGTGTATCACTGTGACCTAGCAGACGACTGACTGCATAGAGTGACATCCCTGCTTGCACCAGCCGTGAGGCAAAAGTGTGACGGAAGCAGTGTACCGTAAACCGACCGTGCCTTTGAACTAAGGGAGTTAAGTTCAGTCCGGCACGGTCGATTGCTTTGCGAATACCCTTCGTTGAGTACCCGCGTGGTCTTGACGGATCAGACGGGGAGGAAAAGACATAGTGACAGTTGCCGGAAAGTGCGTGTCGGCGTTGCATTATATCTTTCAGTCGATCCGTCATGACTAGCTGACCCTCATTGCCTACCTTGTTACGGTACACATTGATTGTCGTCCAGCCATTGGTATCCACACTCGACCACTGAATTCCAGCAGCTTCTGAGTAACGGACACCGGTATCGATTAGCACGATGGCTAAGTCGTACTGGTCTTGTAGTTTCTGTTGTGTCTCAGGATGGCGGTGACCGAAAGCGGGCTGACCCTTGATGTCACGTTCCGGATGCAACTCAACTAACAGCCGTTCCTCTTCGCCGGTCATGAGATACCGTGTCTTATCCTGAGTAGACATCTTGATGTTCTTAAAGTTAGCCGACAGATCGACCGCCATGTTGTATTCATCGCGGGCTTTCATGAAGACAGACACCCAGAATGTCAGTTCGTTGTTTATGTATCGTGGTGATAGCCCCTCGCGCACCCGCTGGTTCTTCAGCTTGGATAGCCAGTGTTTATTCAGCCGACTTATGGGTTCGCTGCTGCTTGGTTTACTGTACAGCTTCGACATAAAAGTACGAGCATCTTTGGCTGATGGCTTTCCTGTCGCAATGAGTTCATCAGTGTACATCTGACCAGCATCAGCAATCGACCCGCTTTCACGGATGCCTAGCTGGTCGCGGTCTTTAATCTTCTTCGCGATAGCTTGTGCAACCTTACGGGCTTCACCTTTGTCTGTGCGCTTGGTTGACCCACGCTCATAGCTAATGACATGACCATCATCATCAAGTACCGGCACTTTGTAATAGTAGTACGGACTGTTAGGTCTACTGTATATCTCTAGCATCTAACGTACCCCCTCTCGAACATTGTCATATGCTGACGGCATTAAACAGTCGAATAATTCTTTGAGAGAATGCGCGCAGCAATCGCCCCAATTACCAGAGTGTCGATAGCCACCTGATGTGACAATAATTTCAGCAACAATGACAGATCGATTGTGCCATTCAGATTGCTCACGGCGTTTGATTAACTTGCGAACCAGACACCACTCTTGCCCCTCATCAGTCAGTCCATAGACCAACTCATGTGGCAACTCTACATCACTGAAAGCACTCGCCATCGCGCTGAGATACTTTTTGTCTGCCTGAGTGAATGTCATAGAACCAGCGAAAGTTGCGCCGATGGGAATTACATTATTCATACTTTAACCTTTCCTGTTGTTATTGCGTGATGTGCATAAGGGTCATAAAAAGACAGCATCTTTAGACTGAATTCCTTGGGGTCTTGCCCAAGTGCTTTGGCAGTACTCACCCAAAGTTTAGGCGGTAGTCGCCCTTGACCACACTCCAACTGTGAGATGAAAGTGTAGTACTCAAGACCAAGTATGTCTGAAAGTTTTCTTTGTGTGAGTTCTGCCTGTATCCTAAGACGCTTTATGTAGTCGCCAGCATCGGCTCTTAGTACTCTAGCCTCTCTGCTAGAGGCATCATATGCATTATAGGTCATTATGTTTCTTTCTGTTGTCTTACGTTTGTCTTATGTTTCTATATGTTATTCTATATGTTGATACTCTAAGGAACTAAAGGAACTTATAGTTAGTCTTTAGGAACTTAGGGTAGGCTTTAGGCATAAGGATGCTCTAATTGCTAGAGCAACCCAATGAATACAAATAACATGGCTTGAAATAATACGAACCATCCTGACAATTGGTCTACCGGATAGTCACGCTTGCAGCGTAGGTCATATAATTCTTTCATGCATTCTCCTGTCTTACGTTCTGTTTGTATTGGTACATATAGCACTGCTGTACCTTTTCTTCAAGGCCGCGGTCTTCTAATTCGTTTTCGATAGCTGGATCTGAGACGTGACCTTTGATTCCTAACTGTTCATTCCGTTCATAGGCAGCCTGGCATTGAGCCTGTTTGTTCCGCCAGAACCTGGCCCTAGCTTCCCATCCGTTCCACTCATAATCATCAGCAAAGTATCTGCACCAAGCAAACAACTCACGTTCTGTTCTGCCCCAGCCACGGCTGCTGGTTGTTCTTGGTGGCAACCGATGTTCAGTTATCATAAAAATTTTCTGTGGGTTCTGCATTCTTACTCCTGTTCATACACATAGATCAATCCGTCTTCGCAGTGAGGGCAAGCACCCGCAGGGATTTCATCACCGATACATAATGTCTGTTCGGATAAATCAATCTCAAGCGCATAGTCTATGCCGACAACGCGTTCACATTTGTCGCATTCACCTTCAGCATCCGGCTTTGTGTCAGCCGGACGCGCAAAGCGTACCATCAAATTTATCATGGCATTACTCCTGTTCATGGGGGTTTATATATGGGCATAAGCATCCTCTATTTGTAAAAATTTTCAGTTAGGCAGCGCGGTGCTAACAGCACTCACAGTCGGCGATAGGCTTACCATTCCGACACACATCGTCAGGCTCGAAGTAACTTTCAGCCATGTGATAGTCGTACCGTTCATTAAAGATATCTTGCGCCCAATCTGAATAGCGAATGTCGCCGTTCTCTTCGGTCACATACACGCCGACATCATCACAATAGTTTGCATCGACATACGACCAGCCACGCTGTACGCCCTGTATGAACAGTTCGGCTTTTTCTGATGCATCCTCGATGCGCTCTGATTCAGTGAAGTACTTGCCCTGCATCCCCGCAAAGGTCGTGGTGTTTATCTCATGCAGTTTTTGCTTGAATTCATCATCCCTGTTCTGATGCAGATGCTGAATGGCTTCGTATAGTTTACGCGCCATGTTCAGATGTTCCACGTTCAGCCAATCCAACTGCCCCAGCCCGTATTCCATATTTTTACGGGCAGAATTAATAGACCGGTGCTGTTGTGGTTTATAGTCCGGATACGTTTTGCCGGTGATAATACATTTAGTCATTCTTTTGCTCCTCATGATAATAATCCAAAAATCCTGCGCCATTGCCTTCGGGGTCACCTAAGACATCCACATAAAGGTCAGCAAACCCACGCTTTTTCATTCGCAGGGTTGGTATCAGGTCGCCGAATTCTTCGCGCTCTTCAACGCTGACAACCGTCCAGCCTACTAGCTGGTCGAGGTATTCTTTAAAACTTCCATTTCGCATACTTTTAGTTCCTTTTTGTCGGCAGTCTGGCTCGTCAGTGCCGGTAGACAATCACCGGTCAGACACCCCGCTTGCGCGGGATGTTTCGCCTAATCAAAATTTAGTTCTATGGGTTCATCATCCTGACGGCTGAAGTGTTCCATGATTTCCCTGTCTGCATCGTGTGCGCTTGTCAGGGCTGACCGGTAGGGTTTGCCGGTGGTGGTCGTTAGACCCCACCCAGCATCCGCAAAACGCCATTCATTGGTGTTTGAGATTGTATCCAGCACTATCGACATCACGCTACCTCGCTTTGCTGTACTTGCATTCCAGAAAATAGGTATTCAATCACCGGTACAGTCCAGCCATTGCCAAGCATCCGGTAACGCTGGGTGTTTGAGACGTGCGCGGTGTAATCTGTCTTCA
>Ga0181389_1000809_pt1 | contig 12618 bp, 3 predicted proteins | sample 12SPOviralmetaG_FD_130121 | JGI IMG/M metagenome (GOLD analysis project Ga0181389, IMG submission 130121) | Marine viral communities from the oligotrophic San Pedro Time Series (SPOT) site, San Pedro Channel, CA, USA - 12 SPOT_SRF_2010-06-29 | ecosystem: Environmental > Aquatic > Marine > Strait...
CTGGAGTAGTGTTTACACTATTTTCAGCATCATAGTATCCGTAATTTTCTGTATTGAGTATATACATAAAATTATAATTATCACGTATATTGTAGCAAAAAATAAGATCTGGATCATCTATATTATTTTTAATATTTGTAAAATTATACATATTTATATAATCTTTATGGATTAGAATAGTGTCAGAAATATAAGGAACATTCCAGCAACCACGTTCATTATAGTTTATAATATCTAGATAGTTAGAGGATTGGCTATAGTATCCTGTATTATCAACATCTCCCCAAAAGTTAGAAAAAAGTAAACCTTTTTTTATAAGTAGAGGAGCAATAATATCTTTATTCTGAGAGAGGAGTATATTTATTGTATCTGGATTTGTAATAATAGAATTACTTTTACAAAATAAAAGGTAATCAAATTCAATATTATCTATATTATTAAATACATCAAACCATATGTTATAGGAAAAAGTTCTTACAATTTTAATATAATTATATTCATCTCTTGAAATAATATTTTGAAAGCGAGTAATTGCAAAATCTGTATTGTGTACAAATATAATAGATATATCTTTTTTATTGTAATCTAAATTTTTTATACCATTTAACCAATCATTTATATTAGTATATTTGTCTTCTTCTTTTAGTACAAATAATAATTTATTGTTAGATATTTTATTGGTATAATAGTATCCATAAATAGAATTATAACTAGTACAATAATTAGTAATAATATTATTAAAAAAAAGTTTTATGTTTTCAGGACCATTACCATGTATAAAAGTAGGTCTATTATTGTTATAAATGAGACAATTCATAGATTTATCTATATTTATTCTATCAGTTATTCCATTTAAACATAAGAATAGTTCGCAATTATAGTCAATGGTAATATTGTCTTGTTTTAAAAATAGATTTGTGTAGTAGAGTTGGTCATCACTATTGTCTAGAATATTTTCAGACAATACGTTTTTAATGTCATTAGTATATCCTATAAATAGTCCAGAATTCAGATATCGAGTAGGTATATTTTTTGTATGTTCAGGATAACTAGCAATAAGGTTTTTATCAGGCCAACAGCTAGTTTCACCTGCAAATACAATTTTTCCGTGAAATAATTTTTTATATTTTTCTATAATGATATTTATATTATTATTCATGATTACATCGTAGCAGTCAGTAAATATTAAAATTTTATTATCACTAATAGATTCCAAATATTTTTTTAGTAGATTAATTTTGTGACCACCGCCAGGACCGTCTATCATATTTCCACCTAACCATTGTTCTCCCATACCAAGAATAATAGGTTCTATACCATATTTTTTACAAGATTCAACATATCTTTTACAGCAGTCGTTATTATCTGTACCAACGGTTATACACATTATATCATCTCTAAATTGTGAACATCTAGTAGAGTGAAATGTAGAACTATTTGAAAATGCAGAAGAGTCAGGTTTAATTAATTGTGGCTCAAATGCAAAAGATTTAAAAAGATTTTTTTTTATAGAACCATAGTATTTATCTAAAATATTTTGAGAATCTATATTGTGGTGCTGACTTTTTCCAGCAATATATCCCATATACTCATCAACTGGTATTAAATTATTTAGATATAGATTTAAGCAAAGTTTTTTTGCACCAGATAGTGATAATATATATGCAGAGGTCCAATAACTAAAACAAGGTTCAACTAAATTATTATTTATATTAGTAGCACTTGTTTCACTGATGTCTAACATCTTTTTTCTGGATAGGTATATAAGATCATAAAGCTGTGGATCTATATTTTTGCATATATTTAAAAAATCAGGATCCACAATTTCTATATCATCTTCAAGTATAATAGCAGTTTCAATATTTTCGTCTATAATTTTTTTCCAAATATTGTAATGAGATAAGGCACATCCAATTTCACCAAGAGTCATATGGGTATTATCACATGGATTATACCAATCAAGATTAACACTGTATTCATTAGATTTTAATTGTTTACCATTTATTCCATTAAAAAATTCATAATTACTAGATATAGAACTAAGAATTGTTTCCATTTTATATTTTTTTTCTTTAGCATGTTCTAGATTGATTACTAATATTTTCATAATATAAATACAATTAAATTTTATATTTAAATTATTATATAGTATAATGTCGCATGCAATTAATAGAAAAAAACTAAAAAAATTTGAACAAGGAGAAGCTACTAATTCAATAGATGTAACAGATATATCTAATCGTTTACATATATTAGATGGATCAATAAACGATTTTTTTTTCGATCCACCGAAAGCAGTAACAAATGAAAATATAATATTAAATACAACACAGAATAATCCGAGACTAGATTCTTCATGGAATAATCCAAGTCAGTATAGAGCGGCATTTGATTTTATAGGGATAATAGGTCCAAATGTTGATACATCTCTAATAGGAAATGATACAAGAGATGATTATAACTTTCTACCATATTTTCAAGGTTTGAAAATTCAATATTTATGTTATGATGGTAATACTATAGTTAATGGTACAGATTGGACAGATGTTCCCCAAAGTAATTTAAATACTTATTCTTCTTCTTATAATGTTAGTACATGGAATTCTGCAGATTTTTTACCAAAATTTATAGAAAAAGTTTTTGTATATAGTAGTACAGCAGGAACAACGTTTACAGATTTATCAGATGGAATAGTGTTTTTTAATGATTGGAATGGGAATAGTACTTTTCCAAGTACAGATAAAAATGGTTATGCATTTTCATTACCAGAATATGTACCAGGAACAGGAACAACAGTATTAACAAATGGTAAAAGTATACAATTACGTGTAGCTATGATAAATAGAGCACGCGCAACAATAAATGATCCTTTATATATATCTCATAATTTAATATCTCCCGATGTGTCATGGAATTGGGTTTATATGCCAGATATAAGTGGATTAGTAATAGGAAATTATGGTGCCCCAACGGCTCCATTGACATTTTCAATTCCATCCAATCCTGCTGGATATGATAATTTTACATTAACAGGACAGAATGATAATTCAGGAAATGGAACAACATCATTAGAAGCAGATCCAACTAATGCAGTTGTAGAAACAGGTCTGAATACTCTATTTACTTCTTTATCAGTATTAAATCCTGGTTTACCAAAAGTGAGATATAGGTATGATCTAAGTGGACATAGACTATCTTCATCAAAACAAGTAGATGGTAATTTATCATTAATAGATGTATCAAAAAATCTTCCAGATACAGATATTTCAGCAAATTGGTTTCCTTCATCTACAAATCTAAATGCGAATACTTGGTCAGATAATGTTAGTCGCCCTAGAAATATAGTTTATCCAGAACATCGATATGAAATTTACGGATACAGTATGAGATATAATTTAGACCCAAGTGCACTTACAACAGGTATTTATACAGATGCTAGTTCCAGTAGTGTTATATTAAATTTAACAGCATGGGATACAGGTTTTCCAGGTATAAGTGATGTTACAACTACATATAATAATCCTTTAACAAATGATACAGATTTAACAACTTGGATTGAAGATACTTCAACAGGTTGGACACAGGCCCAATATTTTGTTTCTCAAGGAGCGATACAAGCTTGGAATTCCACGCAAACAACAAGTCCATCATTGTTATTTTTGAATAGTAATACAGTAATAAAAGCAGAATCTTCAAATACTTATAAAATTAGAGCAAATAGCGATACTATTTTGGGAATAGATACAATTGGAGGAGAAATAATAAGAATGAGAAGTAATATTTATTTAGACGGAACAACAAATCAACATACAACAGATTTAGATTTAAGTGGAATTCAAACTGGTTTTCAAGCAACTGATTCTAATGCTGGAGGATATGATGTTGGTGGAGCAGCAACAAACCCTTCAAATCAATATTTAGAGTGGAGTACTACAGCTGTAATAAATTTATATGATAAAATAGGGGCCGATATTTTACGAGAAGGTGGATATTATAACGGTATAGAGTTTCAGACTCCAAAAATAAAAAATGTCAGTTTATCTAATTATCCAGATGTATCAAATAATACAAATGCGAGTGGATATAGAGTAATAATATATCAAGAATTAAAAGAAAATTCTGGAATTTGGACACGATATCCAAGTGCTACAGGAGGATGGAAAAAAATATTTAATCCAGCACTTAGTCCAATAAATGATATAGAAGTAAAATTTTCAGGAAATACAATATTTACATTAAAAGATGGTTATAATGGAACAAATACACATACGCCAGGCGATAATAAATTTAAATTTGGATCAACAGAAACTACTGGTTCAAATCCGACAAAGAATTTTTTTGGTTTACCTATATTAGCAAAAACATCACAAGATGTAATAGATTATGAAATATCATTATATCAATTAGATGTGAATTGGTGGCCTACAAATAACAATTTACTAGGGAATTTAAAATTATATTTTAAAGGAACAGGAACAGGAACAGCTCCAAATTCTACAGGATTTATAAATTGGAAAAATCAAATAGTAAATAAACCTTGGTCAGGAGCAAGTAGTAGTTCAGGATCTTTTCCAAGATTATCTTCAAGTAGTAATCCAATACAAACATTAATAGGAAATTTTGATTTTGATGGAACAACCTCAACATCTTTTGGAGGTAATAAATATAGTAGAGATTTAATGGATACAGGTTATACACCATCATCTACTACGCCATTATTTTTTATAGAAGCAGATTATGATAATAATATATTACGACCAAATAGAGGAGGAAGTAGTGCATTAGAAGCAGGAGCAAGAAGATTATTAGATAATGCTTGTGTATCGGATGCTAGTCCAAATCCACCTACAAATAGATTTGAAGGAAAAGGAGTAGGACTAAATGGATCATATACTTTATTTTGGGATCATACTTTTGACAGTACAGTAACTTTTCAAAATGTAGGAGAAATAGGAAGTTCTCCTTATAATGAATACCCATTTTGTGAAATAGGAACGACCCCAGATTTTGCATCAACATTTTTACATAGTTCTATAATGACAGGAACTATAGCAAATAAACAATTAATGTGGGCAAAAGACGGTTTTAAACATGGTGAATGGAGTACATCAAATGAAAATCCATATATAGATTACACAAGTAATTATTGGTTTGGACATCATTCTCCTACTACACTTACTGTAAATTATGCATCATTTAATACAACAGGAGAAACACTAGGAACAACAGCGAGTACATATAATAGTGCAGATATAACGCCATGGTATGATAATTCAACACCCTCAAATTTCACATTACACACAGGGCCATATAAAGTATTAGTTTTAAAATTTACAAAACCGACAAATTTTAATACATCATTACAACCTTGTTGTAAATTAGAACTAAAATTAGATGGTACATATGTTACTTGGCCTAGTATAACTAGCAATGAAGCAATAAATGGTTCAAAGCCTTTAGTTTGGATGTTAGAAGATAAGGGATCAACAACTTCAAGCTTTTCAGTAACCGTAGGTTATAATATAGATAGAACCGGTTGGAAAGCTACTCATAAACGCGAAGATACAGCAGGACAGGGGGCATCTATTATGAATCAAAATAATATGGGTTGTGTTGTAAGTGATGCATTACATACAAATGCTGGAGATAATCAAGGGGAAAAAGTATTTGATTTAACAGGAGCAAAAACGGCAGGATATGATATATATTTTAGAATTTTAATTCCGAATAATAATAATAGTAGTAATAATTTATCAGCAATAAAAGTTACATTCTATAATAGAAATGGATCAACCTTATCTACGGCAATATCTACAATAACAAGGGATTGGGTAGATTAATATAAATGTTATATAAACTATATTATAGTATTAATATAATTTATATGTCAGTAGTAGTAAATAATGATTATCAAACCCGCTTATTATTCAAACAATTTGTAGGAGTAGCGGCAGCACGATTAGATGATCAGTTTAGTGTAGAAAAATTTGTAAGTGTACCTAATATTTTTAGTTCAAATGTTATGATAGAAGATATACCATCGGCGGCACCAATTAAAATATCAGGTCCAACCGGTTTAGATGCATCAAGTGTTTGGTTAGATTCATCTTGTAATTATGCAAATAATTCTGTAGAGGAGTCAATATTTTTTGATCCATCTGGGAGTGTAGATAATGGAAAAACATTTGCAGAAATATATCCAGATAGTAATTTAAAGTTTTATAAGAGATTATCATTAGTTCCGTGTGAACAAAATTCTCAAGGACGAGTTTGGGGATCATTTACAGATTATAGTGGAGTAGTAATGTATACAAATAAAGAATCAGTTTTAGAACATACTATACCATTTAAATATGATGATATAAATGCAACATTTTTGCCGGTTGTAAGATATAATAAAATTCAAGGAGGAAATGGTGCAGGAACGGGTAATCCAAATTTTCAAATAGGAAATATAAATGCAAATCCTCTTTATTGGGTTATGGATGCTGGAACAGGGTTTTTACAATTTTATAATACACAATCTAATTTAGAGGGTGTAGGTGTTAAAGATATAAAAACAAATGGAATTCAGGAAAAAGAATGGGCGCCTGTAATTTCTTGTTATGTTTATAATGGAAAATTGGGGATACAAAATTTAGATATTAGTTCGAATGGAGGAACTTCAGGGGATCTAAGCGGGGGTTTAAATTTAAATTGTAGTGATATTTCAAGAGTTGAAAATATATACTTTTGCAATAACACAGCAATATTAGGTGATACATCAAATGTTTTAACAATAAGTGGAGATTTAGATATGTCATATAATAAAATAGAAAATGTAAAATGGTTAAAATTTAATGCCAGAGAGATTAGTGAAGTTGCAATAGATGGTCCATCAGTTGTAGCAGATTTTAGTAATACTTATCTACAGTCATATATACCACCGGGCGACCTATCGACAAATATATTAGCAACAACTTCATCATATTTTGATATATTTGGAAAATATACATCTTCACTATCAGGTAAAGATTATCAAGGAATAACTTTTATGGAAAATTTTCAAGAACAAAAATGGTCAGAATTTGCGCGCGATATTTGTGGAGATAGATTTATATTTGAAGATTTTTCAGGGGGAAATCTGGAAAAACTATCAAGATTAAAAGCAGGAGATGTAAGTTTTAATAATCTAGACTTAAGTGCATCCGGGGTAGGAAGTAAAGGAAATATAACAAATACAAAGACTATAAATTTTTCTAATACATGTTCGATATTAGGTAATAGTTTAGGTATATTAACAATAAGTGGAGATTTAGATATGTGTATGAATCAAATAATTAATATTGCAGATGCAACAGACAATTCAGGAGTTCCAAGTTGGGGACAAGTACAAAATTATGTAATAAATGAAGTATCAAGTAATACAATATGGACATTAAGTGGTAATGACATATATTATACAACGGGAAATGTATATATAGATGGTACATTGGATATGTGTATGAATCAAATAATTAATATTGCAGATGCAACAGACAATTCAGGAGTTCCAAGTTGGGGACAAGTTCAAGATGCAATAAATGATTTATCAGGAAACATAACTGGAAATTTTTGGACAAAAATTGGAAATGATTTATTTTATAATGCAGGAGATGTAGTAGTTTCAAATACAAATTTAATTCAAGAAGTTACATTTAATAGTTTTATGTTACCATCTATATTACCACCAGCAACATTTACATCATTAATTATTGCGAAAGTTGTAAAAATAGATGCCATAACAACAGGTTATTTTACTATACAATTAACAACACCAGATTATCAACAAATAATTCATTTTATTGCTGGAGTTATAGAAAACAAATCACCATTTATTAAAGTTTTATCGAACATAAATATGGACTTATTATATGGGTGTAGCAATTTATATATTGTAGATAATACAAATGAATATCTTTTATGTACGGATTTTTTAGATGGTGGAGGTGGTTCACCAGTAGACTATATTAAAATCGTATTATCAAATAATAGTGAAAATTATAGCGCTCCTCTTTTTAATAATATTAATTGGGTACTTCAAGATTTGCTAGAATTATCTAGTGGTCCTCCATATACAAGACATGTTGATATAAGTCTTAATTTAATGGGTGGCGGTCCATATGCTATAACGAGTATGAATGAGATTATAGATAATTCATTTCAAGTAAATAAAGATCATATTTTATTGGGCAATTTAATAATTGGTCAAGATATAATTAGTACAGATCCATCTGGTATATTAGATATTTCTGCAGTACTTGTTGATATTTCTGGCGCACTTGAAGTGAATAGTTATATTCAAATCAATGGTAAACCACATACAAATAATGGTTTTACATTAGATGTATGTGGCAATACAATGTTAGCTGGAAAAGTATTAGTAGATATCTCTGGTAGTGATAATGAGGGTATTACAATTATAAATAGAGGTAGTGGTGGTCCACAATTAAAGTTTCAAGATAATAATACAACATATCCGCTCGGGGCAACAACATATAAAAATATTTATGTAGATGGAATAACCGATAATTTAAATATAGATATTGGGAGTGATGATTTATTAATAAATGGTACAACATCAAAATTAAATTTTGAGAATACTGCCAGTACAAGTTCAAATTTAAAATTAATTAGTAATGGGGCAAATAATTTGTCAATGGGACCAGAACATTCGGGAAGAAAAATTATATTATTCACAGATGGAAATAAAACTTCATTAGAAACAACAAATAATAATAGTAATGGCGGATTTTCTTTTGAATGTGCACAAACAACTAATCCTGAACACAATTGGTATATTTTAAATCAATTAAATTCTTTAGCAATTAGAGTAGCAGGAAATACAAGTGGAAGTAATTTTGTAGATGGAAGTGTACAGATTAATCCCTTAGAAAATAATATAGATTTTGCAGTAGGAACAACGGATACGTCTCATGCTTTTTTTGTTGATGCTGCTCTAAATTTAATAACATTTGGTGTATCAGCCGAAATTCCAAATATAATAGGCCCAACATCAATAAGTGGAGATACAATGATAAATGGAAATCTTTCAGTAAATGGAAATACATATATAGATGAAGACTTAAGTGTTAATGCAGTAACAACACTAAGTGATTTATCATTTAGTGATTATTTAAATAATGTAGCGAGACTTCCAAGTGAAACAACAATACCATATAGAAAACACCAAACTGTTTCGGGTAGTCCATATAGAGATTTAAAAGTTGATGGATATTCAGAATATACTATTACAACAGAGAATTTATCTACAACAAACACACAAGAAGACTGGGTTAGTATAGCTAGAGTAGGTTATCAGGATATGACGAATCAATCTCAGAGGGCAGATGGATTGTTTGAGATAACATGTAATAATTCTGGGACACACCAAACAATAAGATTAGAGGCAAGTCATCATTATAAAAAAGGTCAAACATTAGATGTTGTTAAAAATGTTACATATGGATTAAACAGTAACAGACATATAAAAGCTGCTCGCATGTCTTATGGAAGTACTTATGATGGGGGAATATTACAAATACAAATATCTCAAAATACATCGTTAATAACATATACACAGAGTAAGATAACAATAAAATTATACTATAATAATAATTTTTTTGGTTGGACAAGTGATCTAAGTGCAGTCAGTGCACCATTTCCAGATAATACTCCTTTGGGATATTCTCAGGCTATATCACAGAATGGAACAGGAAATATATTATGGAATGGTTCAACATATTCTAATTTTACATTATTCTATCCATCAATAGAAGGAATAGATTTGACAGAACGTATTTTAACAGCAGGAAATCCAGGGCAATCTGTATTAAATTATACATCAGATATGATATTAAATAAGGTTTATATGAAAGATGATTTAGATTTAAGTGGAAATGGTATTACAAATATAGGTAGTATTACAAATATAGGTAGTATTACAAATATAGGTAGTATTACAACAAATAATTTACGCGTAGAAACAAGTGGAGGAACGCTATTATTTGAAGTGGAGCATAGTAATAATACTGCAAAATTAGGGTTACCATTAGAACTAGAAAGAGATAATATAAGTAATTTATCAAGCATACCGCAATATTCAATGGTAATAGCAAATAATATAGGTAGTAGTTGGAGTTCAAACACAGCATATCATCGAGATAGTATAGTTTGGAGACCACAAATAACAACTGCAACGCCATCAGTAAGAATACTAGAAAATGAACATATAGTTCAAATATATAATAGGCAAATATCGGGAGCAAGTTCTTCAGGTGGGTTTGGTGGTGGAACTCAAGATAATAATTATGTAAAACATACAGGAAGTGGTATTACAAAAGAGGCATATTTTGGTGTAATGCCAAATGGAGCAAATGCGAATGCAAGTTCTTCATTAGCAGTTAACTCAAAGATGCATTTTATAAGAGAAGCATGGATAACAGGAATATATTTAAATACGCCATTTTTAGATTCTCCTACTTTTTCTACTAGTTCAGGAAGTCAAGGATTATTTGGTTTTGGTGTAAATGATTATGTAGATCTTGAGGTTGGAGCGCCATCTGGTTCACATGGTTATCAACGTCTTTACAGAATAGGTAATCCGACTAGTGGTGGTTATGATAGTTATTTATTTCCTTCTTCTACATGGGATGCAACTACAGGAGGTATAAATATTTCATTACCAGCCGAAGATTGGATATATATTCCCGCAGGCACAAATATGTCAAGATGTGTAAGATTTAAAGCTTATATAAATACTAATTTATGGGTTCGTAATGATTATAGCGGAACAAATTTTAACAGAGGACATGTAGAAGGATATCTAGTCTATGTAACATCCCCAAAGATGATAGTATAACAATTATAAAAAAGAAATCTATCATATTTTTTTATAATACTATATATATAAAATGCAGAACGATTTCTTTGGATATATGGGTCCTTTAGAGAAAAAATATTGTGATCTTTTCTTTGCTTTAGGCGTTCTTTCATTAATTTCACTAGTTCTTGGTGTTGTTCTTGGATTAATGAATTTAATGTCTCAAAAAAATAAAATAGTTGGTTTTATGAATTTAATAGTAGCTACTATTGGTCCACTAGTTTACTATTTAGTAAACAGAGTATTATACCAGATGTGTAGCAAATCTCTTTAGATTAAATATACTAGTTATAATTTATATATAAAATAACTAGTATTTATTCAACAGTTATAATATTAGTATCACTTTTATTTGTAAGTTGTGCTTTTTTCACAGGACAGCCTCTCATATGTGCACTTTTAGCTTGATGATTTTTAGCAACAAATCCACAATATTCGCAAGTAATTTTGCTACTACTACTGGAATATTTACTAGATAAGTATTCTTCTAATGTAGGAATTTTAAGATCATCTATTTGTTTTAAAAATTTTTGATTAAATTCTTTAGCAATTTTTACAAGAGCCATTTTAGAATGTACAAAAGACTGGAATTCAGTATTAATAGCAGTTAGTTTTTCTTTACTAATACTATCAATTTCACTAGTTTGATCTATACAGTCTTCTAATTTTTCATAAAAATTATCGATTATATCAATTGCGATCTTAATTTTATCTGGATCATTGTTTACTTCATGTACATAGACTAATACATTACCATCATGAATATTAATTTCAAAATTTTCTTTTCCGGCAATTCCATAATTTTGAGAAAGAAATACTCCACAACAATTTTGTGTTTCAATGTCGTGAATAAATTTTTTAATCTCTTCTTGTACAACATTTTTGTTCCAGATTTTATTTTCAACAAGAATTTTAGGTCGATTATTTCTTATAAGCATAATGTCGCCAGTTTCTTTTTGTTGTCCTACATTATCAATTTGTGCTGAAGGATATAGATTATGTAGAATATCAAGAAGAAGATTTTCACTAATTTTACCTTTAGTAGAAGAATTTTCCATTTTTTTTAATAGATCTGTGAGAGAAGTGCTTAGATCTTTGGAAGTATTATTACTATTATTAGAAAGTTCACGAATATTACTCAATTCTCTCGTAGTAGTTTCATTAACTTCTCGAATTCTACTATCAATTCTCTTTTCGCTGGCAGAAATAGTATTATTAAATAGAGTTTGATTTTGCGAAATAATGTTACCAAATTTACCTTCAACGTTATTAATAAATTCTTTCAATGATTCTGAGCTAATGTTACTATCTAATAGACGCTGAGTATCTCTATTAATAGCTTCATTGATATTATCTATAGATTCATTAAGAGATTTTTGTAGATCTTTATTGCTAGAAGGAATTACTGTATTAATAAGTGCAGTAGTTTTTTCATTTAAAATTTGTGTATGTTCTTTTATTAGAGGAGAGATTTTATCAGAAACATTTTGTGAGAGAATTAATTTTAAATCTTCAACATATTCTCTCTTAATTTCATTAAGCTTGACAGTAAAATTGGCAAGAATATCATTTTGAAATTTATTCATATTAAGATTAATATTAGAAAGATTATCTTGCATAGATTTAATATTATCAAAGAGACTATTAATTGTTGTACTATTGATACTATTATTAAGAGTGTCACTTAGTTTTTCCATAATATCGATAAAGGTTAAAAA